>PVMK01118131.1_pt1 | contig 13400 bp, 13 predicted proteins | sample 1853481 | NCBI WGS metagenome assembly PVMK01 (sample SAMN08533507, study PRJNA380276) | Marine sediment metagenome, whole genome shotgun sequencing project.
AGAGGCGTTTCAAAGTATATTCTCATGAAACTTTCCAAAACTGATATCGAAAATATTGCTGAAAATCATGGGTGGCAAACCAATACGTTCAAGAAGAATTACGTTGTTGCCAAACAAGGTAAGGCAGGCATAGTTATATTCCAGGCTACCTATCATCATACCTCGCACGCTAAAGCCCCTGAAGACGGGAAGCTCAGAGATTTGAACAGCGAATACTCCTGGCTGACGGTAATTAATCAGAGCATCTTGCCAAAGCCAGGGGTATGGGACAAGTCTCCTGTTCCGTACAGTATAATTTACGCGTAGCGCCTACTCCACTCTCCAATCAAGAAATCTCAGAGACCTGCGTATGAGTAAGATCAGGATAGAACTTCTCTGAAATACTCTATGGTCTTTTCCAGCCCTTCCTGCAACGCAACCACAGGCTCCCATTTCAGTCTCTCTTTGGCGAGCGTAATGTCCGGACAACGTTGAATGGGATCATCCTCTGGCAGTGGTTTGTAGACGATTTTCGACTTTGGCTGGGTTATCTCGAGCACAAGCTCGGCAAGCTGTTTAATGGAAAATTCTCTGGCGTTGCCGATGTTCACAGGACCGGTGAAGTCATCGCAGTTCATCATCCTGACCAACCCCTCAACCATGTCTGAAACGTAGCAGAACGAGCGGGTTTGGCTACCGTCTCCATAGATAGTAATGGGCTTGTCTCCCAGGGCTTGGACAATGAAGTTACTCACCACTCTGCCATCCGAAACAGCCATCCTGGGGCCATACGTGTTGAAAATACGCGCAATCCTTATGTCCACCTGGTTCTGCCGATGATAATCCATCATAAGGGTCTCGGCCACCCGCTTCCCTTCGTCATAACAACTCCGAGGCCCGATCGGATTCACGTGGCCCCAGTATGTCTCCTCCTGGGGGTGTTGCTGAGGATCACCGTAGACCTCTGAAGTTGAAGCTTGCAGGATACGCGCCTTTACCCGCTTGGCGAGACCTAACATATTGATGGTTCCCATGACATTTGTCTTGACCGTCTTAACTGGATTGTACTGATAGTGAACCGGAGAGGCTGGACTGGCCAAGTTGTAAATCTGATCGACCTCCAAGAAAATCGGTTCAACGAGATCGTGACGAATGACTTCAAAGTTCTTCCAATCCAGCAGGTGTCGGATATTTGCCTTTGAACCGGTAAAGAAATTATCAAGGCAAAGCACGTCAGCACCTGTTTCGACCAGCCTGTCACAGAGATGACTGCCCAGAAAACCCGCACCTCCCGTGACCAGAATCCTTAGCTCGCTCATGCTATTTTCCCATCCTATGTTTGACCGAAATACATAGCGCATTCACTGTCCCGCTGCGATCGGGACTGTGAGGTTAGTGAACGTGAAAACTATCAAGCAGACGCCTATATGTCAAACCCATACTTCCTCGGCGCAACTACCCCCCCTCAAGACCGGAATAATCCAGAACAGTCCGAGACGCGCTATATCAAAGGTGAGCACATATTCTGGGTGAAGGGGTCCTACTATTCTTGGGATTAATTATCCCGGTCTTAATCTTGGAGGGCGGTCGATCTTCAGAACGCGAATCCCCATATCCTGGGCGGCAGGTGAAGCCGTGTCGATACCGTGGGCCAACTCACGGGAGAGAACTTCGATGCAACATGCTGTAACACTGAGGCAAGTAGACCGGAAAATGTGATTATGCCACTCCTGACTGCGTTAAGCTTCTCGCCACAGTCAGGAGTGAACATATAAAAGAGATATTATTATGCTTTGGAAATGGGCAGAAGTGCGGATAACTAACAGTGATCTTTAATAATTAGTTGAAATTAGCCTTTCTTTTCCGGTTCTTTTGCTTCTGGTTTTTCTATTCCAATAAGTTCAATTTCAAAAATAAGTACTTCATTAGGCCCGATATTTTGTCCTGCCCCTCTTTCCCCGTAACCCAGTGCTGCAGGGACAAAAAACTGCCATTTCCCACCTTCTTTCATGAGTTGGAGACCTTCTGTCCAACCTTTTATAACCCGGTTGAGAGCAAATTTGGCAGGTTCATCGCGTTCGTATGAACTGTCAAATTCTTTTCCGTCAATGGTTGTTCCTCTATATTGGCATTTTACAGTGTCTGTTGCTTTTGGAGAAGCCCCGGTTCCCTTCTTGAGGATCTTGTACTGAAGTCCACTCTTGAGTGTTACAACACCCTCTTTTGCCTTGTTTTCTTCAAGGAATTTTTTCCCTTTTTCTATATTGGCTTCACCCTGTTTCTTCTTTTCTTCCATTCTTTCCTTATATTCCGCCTGCTTTTTGGCCCTCATGTTCTGTTGCAGGCCCATCATCGTTTTGCTTACTTCTTCTTCATTAAGAATCTGCCCTCTGCCAGTGAAGCAGTACTTCATACCTTTTTAGAAAATCTCAAGCTTAAACTTCAATTCTTCTTTCTTAAAATTTAAAAAAATAAAAAAACCGAGACTGTAGCTGACTTTGTCGTCTTCTGTCTTAAGATCTGCCTTTGTGATTGCCGTTTTGGCGGCAGTTTTCGGCTTGTCTGACTGCTCTTTTCCACATGAACATACAAAAAGGGCGGCAACTGCAAGTAAAATCAAAGCTTTTTTCATAACATTCTCCTATCAATAATTAATGTGGCTTCAAATGTGGCTTCATCGTGTAACAGAAAGAATAGAATAAAGCAATTCAAAAAATGAGCGTCAGACTATTTAGTGCCCATCCACGTGACAAGTGGTGGACGCAACGTAAGTTTCCAATCCATAAATGAGGAGTTTTTTTGATGAGCAAGGCCGCACAAGGGTTTTCGTTGAGGCGTACAGGTGGTACTCCGCAGACGGAAACCCGCGGAGAACGCCGCTCATCGGAAAAAAGGCCATTTATGGATGGAAACTATTTAGTTGAATGGCTTGCACTGTATCAATTCTTTGGAGAGACCAGTCGCAAACCTCAGGTCGAGTCGTTCCGGTTTGGTCGCTCAGTCAAGTCACTGCCGGGTATTGTCGGGCCGAGTTGAATTTGAACTGATAAGGTCGCTTCTGAGTGAGGCAGGCATAGGGAAACCGCCCCCAAGGAGGTTCCCCGGATCCACCGTCTGTCGAGTTGGCCGGAGATTGAAGCTCTCAGGCCGAAAGGTCCGAGAGCTTCCCGGTAAGGAATCTATCTGATTTCAGATAGCTTCCCATACACCTGACCTTGGTCGGGCGTATGGGAAGCAGGCCGGTCGCGGCGGGGGGTACGTCGACGTACTAAGGTACTTCAAGTGCCCACCAACAAAGAAGATCCGGTCAAATCGGCAGACCCGAAGGGCCATACTGTTTTCAAGGCGTTAGCCGCAATAAACGAAGGAAGAAAATGGCCTCGCAACCAACGCGGCAAGGTGACAGATTTCGTCGGCCCTGTTCTGAGATAACCCGATGCAATGGTATCGATTATTGTTGGTGCTTCGTTTTTTTTGCGGTGGATTTGGGGTTCTTTGGCCCAATTGGTGCAGAGAAATCCGGAGCCGGGGTCGGTTGTCTCATCCTATGATATGTTATATAGGTGTGGTGAGACAAAATTTCGCCGCCGGCCCCAGACTTCCCATTTGGGATACAACCTCACCTGGACAATCCGTTAAGGCAGGTTATCCCAAGTTACTTTTCTATTTCCTTAGCGATATAGACACGAGCTGGAGACGTACAGTAATGGGAATCGGCATAGGACATCGAAAACGGACACCTGTTTGAATCTTTCTCCAGACACTCAATATACGAGTCGAGCCCTACATCTTGTGCTTCACAGGTAAACCCGAATCCCGGCTTGTAGCAGTTACAATGTTCAAGCAGTTTTAGACCGGGCATGTTTGCTTCTATTTGCTCTATATGTGCGTGTTCCATCTGGGACCTCCTTTGCTATTCTTTAGGTGATATAAAATCATTCAGAATTGCCGGCTTCAATTATTCTATCGGACATTCTTCGGCACACTCCATACAGGACAATACCAGTTGATTGAGGAGAAAATACTAATTGATTGAGGAAAACTTACTGGAGAAAACCTTAACTGAAATGGGCTACCAACCGGTTGAAACCATTGGGCAAAAGGACGGGGGAAAGAAAAGCCCATAGAACCCATCCCAAAAATGTGGATCAGGGTTCAGGGCCCCGCCTGACGGCGGGACTTCGGATTTATTTATAAGATAAAGGTTCTCAGCAAACGCGGAACGGTCCGCCGTCGCTTGGAAAGCTATGGCGGGACAAGCGAAAAAGCGGAGCATACACGTCAGTATGTGAGCATTTTAAGCCGACCCGCAACGCCGCCATGGAGACTTAGACCCGTTTTTGAGATGGGTTCTAGTGTGGGTGGGAGACACCAGGTTGGTGAAGGACACCAGAATAGAAGAATGAAAAAGCGCGAAGACCCTGCCCCCGTTCAGGTTGGGAAGGCTTTACAATACGACGTAGACATAGATCCTAAGCTTGTTTCTCTCCTGCTGTGGTGTGTTTCTCGATAAGATATTCGAGCAGGCGTCTCTGTTCAGACGTCAACTCGCCAAACTTCACGCCACATCGCTTCCTGTATTTAGAAGTCGGGGGCTTTTCGTAGACTGTCAACTCCCAAATGCTTTGACATGGTACGTCATACAGACTGAAAGCACTATCTGTCAGAAGTATATCGAGTTTAGCTGCTTCGACTGTTGGTGGGGCTTGGCTTGTAACGTAATCGAACGTAAGTCCGCCCATGCTGATATCTATTAGTCGACCCATTCCAGCATCAGAGGGCTTGAATATTACAATCGCACCGTCCTGAACTCGAAACCGTTTGTGTTGCCTTTTCTGAACAACCTCTTTCTGTTTGACCATGATGCCCTCCCCATAAGGTCCCAGGATAATTGTTCGTCGCCGCATAGTATGCCACAAGTTGTCCAAAAGACAATACCATTTTATTGCGGACAAAATAATAGCGAAAAATTGGTAGGATGATATCAGGTGGCAAGAAGATATGGATCAATGCTGAGCAAGTCCGCCATTGGGTACTACTTCTGACTACGCCCCAAATATAGATCTTGGAATGCCTTTGAAAGAGATCGAAGTGTAGCAATGTGGTTCAGATCAGTCGTCTGCTTGCACTTCATAGCGTGGATCAGCATCTTGTGCAGTAACGTCAATTTCTCGAAGTATTTCTTGGCGTCAGGCTTGATTCGCTGGGTCATAAAATACTGAGTGACTATGTGCTGCAACTCATTTGCATGGTATTCTTTGTTCACAACCCACCGGGCCAGCTGATTGTGGTTCGTATGTTTCTCGCCTCCCAATTGAATGATCTGCTTCATCGCCTTTTCAATAGTGGTAATATGCTCAGCGATCATATTAATTCTCATCTCATCATCATAGATTCCACAGGGAATCTCACAATGTGCCCCGACCTCAGCTGTATTGAAAAAGACCATTAGAAGTGCTGCGACCAAAAGCAGGTACTTTTTCTCCATGGTTTGCCTCCTTTGTTTGGTTTGTTAACTTGCTGTTTGAATTAATGTACCGGTTTCACTCATCTTGCTTATAGGATCGAAGCTCCCCCGACAAGTCGGGACGGCAAATGCGCTTGCTGTAGCAGTTCAGGAATAAATGACAATCTCCGATAGGAAATAACGGGCTTCTGTTGTGACCCTTCGCCGCCCCTCTTGCGCAATTCTCGATATGATTCTTAACCGTTATCATCACATCGGGAAAATGCAATGGGGTAAACTGTGTATTTTGTCTGAGAAAAAGCGGTATAATGGACGGGCTTGTGGGTCCTCAGAGCAAAGCAGATGACACAAAATCTCGGTGAACCCAAATTCTTAAAGAGTCTTATGAATGAAAACAACAGAGATGTCAGGCTTGAACAACGGCGTTACTATGGACGGGTCCCTCGTTCACTTGTAGGACTGTTGCTGATATTTCGATAACCGCTTCAACTGTTATTACCCACTTTCCAGGGCCCCTCTTTCTCTTGCAGGCAGATAAATACTGACGCTGGTCCCCTGGCCTTTCATGGATTCGACATGAATGTATCCGCCATGGCCCTTTATGATGCCGTAAGCAGCCGCCAAGCCGAGACCTATACTCATGCCCGCATCTTTGGTCGTAAAGAACGGATCAAAAACGCGCTCCATGGTTTCTTCATCCATGCCGACACCTGTGTCGGTAACCGTTAACAGGATATAATTGCCCGGCTTTGGTTCATAGAGCTTGCCCTTCATATCTTGGTGAGTAACGTTCATGGTCGTCAAGATCAGGTTTCCGCCATCAGACATGGCATCTGCGGCATTTATGTACAAGTTCAGCAATACCTGTTCAATTTGACCCTGGTCCGCCTCTATTTCAAACAAGTCTTCGGCAAGCTCTCGATGAATAGTAATCTCCTTTGAAGTTGTGCTAAATGTATTAGACGTTTCTTTTATCACCTGGTTCAGGTTAACTGGTTTAACATCATGTGCCCCCTTCCTGGCATATCCTAGGAGGTGTGAGGTTAAACTGGCCCCATTGTCAAGATGCTCTTCCATCTTCTTCAACTGTTTATAATGTGGGTGCGTGGAATCCACGTCCATCAGCATTAAAGAGACATTACCGTGGATGCGCATGAGCATATTGTTAAACTCATGGGCTATACCGCCAACAAGGGCCCCTATGGTCTCCATCTTATGGGCCTGGATGAGTTGGGCTTCGATCCTTTTCCTTTCGCTGATATCCCTTGTCATGATGATGGTGGTGGATGCCTCTCCTTTTACCGGCAGGCTTTTGATAGTAATCTGTTTGCCGTTGTGCTCCACCGGCTGATCTTCGCCGATCTCAGATGGTTTGCCCTCTTCTGATTTCAAGATTGCCGCCACATCCGAGCCAAACATCTCCTCGAACAAATCTGCAGCGCATGAGCCCAGGAGCTCCTCCTGAGGCATGCCGAGCAGGGAAACGGCTGCCGAGTTGGCGTAGACTATACTATCGGAAAAGACTTCCAGGATCCCCTCCGCCATACTCTCCAGAATGGTTTCTAAGTGACGATTTAAGGATAACAGTTCTTGGGTCATCCGGCGCCCAACCACCCGGTCCAGACCCATTATCGGTCCTGGCACAGCATCAGTCCGGACGGACTTTGGCTCTTCTATTACTGCTAAAATGTGTTCCGTCATTACTTCGAAAGGTCCCTTGGCGATGGATGCGTCAGCACCGATTACCGTGTAGTCGAACTCCTGTTCGGCAACGGCCCCCGAAACGACGACCAGCTGACAGTCATTCAGGTCCGGCATCTTGCGAAGAATCTGACACAGCTTGTCTCCACTGATTTTGGGCATGACCAAATCGACAAATATGATGTCTGGAATGAATGAGGTTAGGATGTTAAGTGCTGAGAAACCATCTTCAGCGGTGACCACCTCATGACCCTCCTTTCCCAGCATGTCAGCCATGAAGGTCAACATCGTTGGATGGTCATCTACCACAAGAATTTTCTTCTTCATTATGCCGAACCCCTTGCGAAAACGTTAAACATTCTTTGCCATACGAACGCCTAATGTAATAGAGATTACCTGCTCAGTTGGTCTTTACCATGGCTGCCCAGTCTCGTGGTGAATAAGAAAGAACAAAAGGTCTTTAAGCTGTGCAGGTTATCCCCTGTCTTTCCGGCAAGACTGGACATTGGATCTATTATTAACACCAGAATAGCAATATATGCAAATTATGCGCCATTATGAATAACATGCAAATTATAGTCGTCCTCAAAAATATGTCCCGTTTGCGGCAATCTTCTAATCATAATGGTTCAAAACGGAACATACTTATGAGAGTTAATATAACTGGCAACAAGATTATTGGTCGCAGGCCCATTGAAGCTCCCCGCAGTCCGGATGAACCGGGACGGGGAATGCGCTCGCTGTAGCGGTTCACAATCTTAATAAATCGTGTTTTCGGATGGAGACATTTTATAGGTTCGCACAATGCATTATCGGATAAAATTCCATGATATTGCGGTTGAACGATGCGGGCAGAAACTAAAGACTCCTTACCACTTCTAATATCAGACAAGTCAAGATGTCATATGCATATTATGATTGTTCATTACATGACGTGGATAGTCTGTGAGTCGTCAATAGAACGTGATCGCCTGGTATGGTGGCCTGAATACGAATCATCTCGTAGAAGTTCAAGATCATTCTTGCATGTTCTTTTCCATCTGAGTCTCAAGAGGTTTTAATTCTTCCTCCCGTCCGAACTTCTGCAACTGCTCTCGGAATTTTTCAATCTCCTCTTTGAGCCGTGGCAATACATCCTTCTGTATCTTTTCTTGCACCGACTTGCCCCATCGCTTCATCTCTTCTGCGAGGCGCTCCATTTCATCTTCAAGCTTTTTGAGCTCCTCGCTCTCGGGGACTCTCCTGAGGTCTTCGAAGAATTGCTCGAACTGTTCTTTAAGGTTCCCAAGCCCTTTCTCAAAGTCTTCTCTGGTCTGACCCAAGACCGCCGAAGACTTAGTGGAACCTTGAACGGTCGCACCATCTTCCAAGGGTAATCCCCCCTTTTGGGTTTGAATCATTTCAATGGCCTTTTTCCCCCTGTTTTGGGGATCTACTATGATAAAGAACTTGGAGTTCTCCGTAGCCGCATTGGCAAAGTGCCTTTCGATCGCCAAATCCACCACGTAATAGCCATCTGCTGAATAAAACACACCAGTGACCTCTCCTATGTGGTTCTGTTCAAAGATTACCCGGTTGTCCTCTTTCAAACCTTGAATCTGATCAAACCGAATCTTGATATCGAGAGCACCCTCTTTGCACCCCAAAAACACCAAAACCAACATAAATGGAATCAAAACTCTTTTAACCATACCCTGCCTCCGTATTATGGTTCGACTCCCTGCGCCTAAATTGAAGCTCCCCGCAGTCCCGATGAACCGGGACGGGGAATGCGCTCGCTGTAGCGGTTCAACATATCTCGCCATAATCTCCAACGTGCAAAAAGTCACTTTTATCCGCCTTCGCAAAAGACCACGGGCTTGCCCGTGGATGAATGCGCAAACAATCAATATGCTACGGCGCGATGTCGCGACTTGTCGCCCCGACTTGTCGCGCCGAAGTCTTGACGTAGGCGGATAACCGCGTCGTAGCCGAAGGCGAAGACGGGTACTTTAGTGGGGACCACGGGTTTACCCGTGGGGCTCCATATGTGTATCATAGCCTTTTGACCGCCTCAATCGAAAACAGGCCATACAGGGGCTGTTATCTCGCACAGAAAGGGATAGTTGGAAGCAAAGGGGAAAGGGGGGAAATGAAGAAGGCCACAGGGTCAGGCTCTCTTTTGAGAGCGCAGCAATTGGAGGAGGGTGAACCCTATGGCCTTGTGTGGACTATGGGAAATTCCGGACTGAAAGCCTATTCATTGTATATTCATGATTAAGTTCGAAGTGATCTGTTTTGGCCTTAGCCTGCATTCTTGAGCCGTGCACGTTTCGTCGGTAAACTTGCAACGCCACTTGTCATCCAGCCTTTTCCAGTTCATGTACCGCTGCGGACATTTGACTGATGTAGTTGTCACCTCTATTGTCCAGGCTGTTTGCGCTCTTTCTATGACTTCTTCTGCCTCATACATATGTGCATGTTCCATCTGGGACCCCTCTTGGTGTTGCAAATGTGACTTGAGATCATTAACAATTGCCGACTTCAATCATTCTATCGGAAACTTGATGGCACACTCTATACAGAAGAATACCAATTCGTTGCGGAGAGAATACCAATTGATCCAAAAGAAAACACCAAAAGCAACTTAAACAGAGAGGGCAGGTTCTTTCAGATTAGGGAAGGACGGGGGTTCTGCCTTACGGCAGCACTTCGTGCGCGGGGAGCGAGCCCGTCAAGATGCCAACATGGACTCAGATACAAAGTTTACTTCTCACCTGTGGTGTGGTTTTCGATAAAATACTTGAGCCGACCGCTCTGGTAAGCCGTCAACTCCTCAAATTGCACACCACATCGCCTCATGTTTGTAGTAAGACCTGGAGGGCTTTGGTGGGGTACTAAGTCTGAAATGATTTGACACGGTATATTATACAAATGAAAGGCACCATCCAGCATCAATATATCTAATTCCCGTAATTCGGCTGATGACCCTTCGTCGTCACCCACATAATCAAACGCAAGCCCACCCACGCTGATATCTATGATTTGACCCACTTTGATAAAATCAGGCCGAAGCGCAACATACGTGCCTGTTGGAGCCCGGAACCGCTTATGTTTTCTTTGCCCTTTTTTCCTATTGGTCATGACACAAATCACTCAACACATCTGGGACAAAGCATGCCACAACTTCCATTAAAGGCAATGCGGAAAAATAGGGGTTTTATTGCGAGAAAATACGAATTTTTTTGCGGAAAAAATACGGGGCAAGAAAACCAAAAAGCCAGGAAAAGCCATTGAGGGAAGGCGTGCTGCAGGCTATTTTTTAAGTTTATTAGCGATATGGGCGCGAACGGGGCATCTGCGATAATGTGTAGAAACAAGGGGAATCTGTAGTGGACAAACGTAGGCATGTTCTTCCAAACACTCTAGATACGGCGCGAGTCCTATATGTTCTGCCTTGGAGAGATTCTTAAGTCCCTGTGTGTAGCATTTAAAATCTTCGGGACATACTAAATCGCCTATGATTTCTTTCAGTTCCTTTTCATGGTCTTTTTCCATCTCGAACTCCCTTTGGCATTATTCAGGCGCATTCAGGAGACTATGCCACACATAGCATGCAAGATTCATGCAAAAATAGCTGCTTCAAGGTGAGAAAACTGAAAGAGAAAGGAGCGTTATGAAATGGGCATATCTGTCAGACAGCGGGCACAAGACAAGGAAGGGCCGAGGGCGGTGTTCCAATCTCTCGCCGGACCAGGGATGCAGAAGACAAACAAGTAAGAATCACCGGTTTTGTATCAATAAGATGGCTACGGCTATTCGTTGGCTTATTCTGGCACTCTCTTAAGGGGGCCTTCATCGCGCCCTCGCCCCCGATTTTACCAGGCAGGTAACGTTTCCATCAAAAACAAGCCATAGAGAGGCCATTTTAATCGCCCAGAGACTGTTGATAGACGGTAAAACAGGCCCGCGCGGAACAGGAAAGGCCACAGGGCCTCTTTTTGCGTGCGCTATGGGTGCGCACAAGGAGGGGGGCGAGAACCTATGGCCTTATATGGGCTCAGGGAAATCCGTGCTTAGGATTATTTTTCTCTTCTCAGGCATCTTTTTTGTGTGCAGAGAGAAAATTTGTCGCCACCGGCCTAAGACTTCCCTTTAGTGTTACAACCTCACCTCAACAATCCGTCAAGGGGGCCGAGCTGTTCCCGATCGTCATCTCTTTAATTCCTTGGTAACATAGACACGAGCGGGAGACGTACAGTAATAAGAATGGACATAAGACACCGAGAATGGGCACTCGTTTGAATTTTTCTCCAGACACTCAACATACAGGTCGAGTCCAACATCCTTTGCTTTACACGTGAACCCGGATCCCGGCTGGAACCATCTACAATCTTTGTGTAGCCGTAGTCCATATATGAGTCTTTCTACTTCCTGAATATGTGCATGTTCCATCTGGGACCCCCTTTGGCATTGCGTATGGACATTGAGACCATTCATAGCTGCCGACTTCAATTATTTTATCGGAAATTTGGCGACAATCTCTATACAGGACAATACCGGTTGATCGCAGGATAAACACCAATTGATCGCAGGGGAAATACCAAAGGAAACTCACACACAGAGAACGGAGGTGGTTCTGTTACATTCAGCCAAAGGTGACGGATAGGTCTACAGAAAGACGCGGGGCACATGTTTGCGATGAAGGCTCACTTGGACAGGCTGTTGAGGGAGGTAATGCTGTGGGCTACTTCTTCATTTTCTTAGCGATGTCTATACGAAGGGGATGTTTACAATAAGGCACGCTGTCAAGAAGCATTGAGTATGGGCACTCAAATGGATCCTCTTCCAGGCACTCTACGAATGTTTCCAGTCCAACATCTCTTGCTTTGCAGAAATCTTCAATTCTCTGCTTGTGGCACGTCACACCTTGTGAACCTCGCCTGATTTTTGACAAATTCGATGGGGGCTCAAACCATCCCCTTATAGTGTGCTTCTGGATGAAACGTTGGAGATGTAACATCTGGTGGGGCGTCATATCTCCAAACTCCACAGCACTTTCCCTTATGATGAAAGATCCAAAAGGGCTCTCATAGGTCTCTAAATCCGAGATGGTTTCACAAGGCACATGCCTCAAACAGAAATCATTTTCGTGGAACACGTCTAATTCATGTAATGCCTCTGATGATTCTACTTCATCAACATGACGAAAGGCAAGCCCGCCCATGCTTATATCCATGATTCGACCCACTGTCGTAGAATGAGGCCCAAGCACAACAAATGAACCTATTGGAACCTCAAATCGCTTATGTTTCCTTCGCTCGACCGGCTCTTTATTGCTAGCCATGACGCAAATTCCTCGCAAGACCTGAACCATCGTATGGCACAGTTTTTTATAAAAGGCAACAAGACTTTCTTACGGGCAAGATACGGGGATAACAGTTACTGGCCTTGCCTATAACACAAACTCTCAAATCCTTGAACAAGCAAAATACTTGAGATACTTGCGATTAAAGTCACACAAATCTCCCCCAGTCGCTGTGGCCCCGTGCGGAACCGTACTCAAGATAATGACGCGAGGTGGGTTTCATCCCGGCCAAGGGAACAGAAGGCCTTTTTATACAGGACTGGCCGGGGGTTGCTCATGGTCCCGAATAGGCAGCTCATCCTCAACAGGAGGCCCAACATCGGCAGCCCGGCAGCCTCGGGTGCCTCATAGGCTTCAGGCGGCCCGGGCAAGCCCCCCGCTGCAATTGCTGTCTCTATGGTTTGAGCATTGAACCGAGCAATCTCTTCGGCCTTTGCCCTGTTCCGTTCACTACAAGCTACGATTTCCGTTTCCATGCTCGTCTGGGCGCAGTACATGCCGGTCTCTGTCATGTGACTCAGTGCCGCTTCGACTGCATTGGCCATGTCATATGCGCACTGCGCCAGTGCCGGCTCACCACCGCCTGCCTCTTCTGCCTCTGCTGCTACCTCCGAAGCCAGGATTGCTAACTCATCAGCTAATTTCAGAGATTCCTGGGTCAGTTCACAATCGCAGAGGCAAGCCACGTTTGCCGGGTAATTACTAGTCCGGGCGCAATACCTACATGTCTCGGTTGTGTCCGCAAGTGCTGCTCCAACGGTATAACCCATCTCGCAAGCATCTTGCAGATTAATATCGCCTGTCTCTTTTGCATGGGCTCTCGCCTCCGAAACCAGGCTTGCCAACCTGACAGCCAACACAAGAGCTTCACGAACACTTCTGCAATCACAGAAGCAAGTCGCGGTT
>PVMK01124815.1_pt1 | contig 13398 bp, 8 predicted proteins | sample 1853481 | NCBI WGS metagenome assembly PVMK01 (sample SAMN08533507, study PRJNA380276) | Marine sediment metagenome, whole genome shotgun sequencing project.
AAAAACGGTGGTTCAGTGAAGGCATCGAGTATCCTTTACAAATAAGATGCGGCATCAATACGGGGATGGCTACGGTGGGCAGCTTTGGTTCCGGGCAAAGACGCGAATACAGCGCCATGGGCATGCAGGTCAACCTGGCTTCCAGACTGGAAACGGCCTGCAAGCCGGGAGGAATTCTCATCAGTCATCCCACCTGGGCACTGATTAACGATCAGGTTGACTGCCGGTCAAAGGAAACCATAGAAATGAAAGGATTTTCACGGCCGGTCAGGGCGTATGAAGTTAACCTGTGAGTAGAGAATTAAAAAGATGAACACCCGCCTGCCATGCATAGTGCGATGGGTTGGTGTAAATATGGATATATAAATCAAATGGTTAAATTGGCCTCACTCCGGTTTCAAGGCATTGCGGGCAGGTCGAAAAGAGAATGTTGAATGGGAAACAGTAGCGTTCACGGGTTCAAAGGTTCAGAGGTTCCGAGGTTCAGGGTTCAAGCAGCCCTGGCCTCCGCCTCCGCTTCCAGGCCGGCTTCCTGCTCGACTCCGTCCCGTAGGGCCTACCCTCCGGCCTGTAAGCCCTCAGACCTGGAAGCCTACGGGCTGGAAGCGGCCCCGGAGAGTGCGACGTGATGTGGCTATAAAATTGCTTTCACATTCTATGGGTTTGGCTTTCCATCATTACATCTTGACATGCCAGGTCTGGGCCAGGGGTTGCATTCTCGTCCCTGGACTGGATTTGGGAAGCGTATTTAGGAGAAAAGCGTCAGCCTCGTCAGGGCTAATCCAAAATTTGGAGCCAAATTGGCAATTATTTGGGAAATGAGCATTTTTAACGAGGACTTCGGTCTTTAATGCCTTCTTTGTCCTTAACCCTGAACGTTGAACCCTGAACCCCTGTGAACGGTTACCTTATTTTTGCGGCAGCTGTTTACGACAACAGGCGCAGATCATCCCCTTGACATCGCCTTCAGCAAACCGGTGCCGGTAACTGGAATAGTGCTCACCATACCAGATATCCGCCAGGCTCTGGGAGGTAAGATCCCCCATAATGCTGCGCTGCTCCCAGTCGGCACAGCACTGCACCATGCGGCCATCATAGAGAATGTATATCTGCTCCATCAGCCGCCGACACCAGGAAAATGACTTCAGGCTGTGTTCGCCAACCGCCGTGTCGCGGATATTTTGCTGATCGGCCCGGTTTTCCACAGGTTCGATATACAGCTTGATCTCCCGATCCTGCCAGTACCGGCGGATGCGGGGAATTTCGTCGTGGGTCTGAATCGAATCGACCATAACAATTTCAAGGCGCGGCAATTTGTAGCCGCCCTTTATTTTTAACTCCAACAGACGATCAATATTTTTCAGGGTTTTTTCGAGTGCAAGGCCCATGATGCGCCGGTAAGTGTCCGCGTTGAGGCTTTGAACCGAAATCTTGAGTTTGTTCAGTCCCGAATCGAGCAGACCTTTTGCCATACCCTCTGTCAACAGTCCTCCATGGCTGGTGACCTTGACGTATTGGGGTTTTTTAATTCGGGCGCTGACGTAAGCAACACGCTCGGCAAGTTCACGATCCAGCATGGGCTCATTCATCAGATAAACCGAATAGCGCCGTATCCCCAGCTCTATGCACTGATCCACAATTGAGCGATACAGGTCCCAATCCATTCGGCGGCCCCTAGGGATATGCTTTCGAGTTTTGCCGTTGGGGCAAAAAATACAGTTGGCATTGCATCCCGTAACGGTCTGGATTTGGACATGATCGGGAGCGCTGGCGGCCCTGGAGCCTTTTATGTGGTGAATACCTCGCATTTTTATTATAGCAAGGATATTAACCATTTTAATTTTATCGTCAATATGAATTTTACCATTAATCTCTCCGAGCCGGAGACCACTATTCCAACATTCCAATATTCCAATTGGGGCGAAGCCCCTATCTTGCCTGTTTCAAAAAATAGGAAGGGTGTCAAGACCGTGATCACTTGCTCTTTTTTTGCGCTTGACACAAAACCTGCAGTTGCCTACATATACGGTTAAACTCTTAGCGGCTTTTATCTGACAATATGCCGTAAGAAACGTAGGGTGTTCCGCCGAGGCGGATCAGGGTGTGAAAATGCTAAACACTGAAACCGATCACTTGTGCCATACACAGTTCGGCGCCAACTGCCCCAGAGGCGACACTTTTGCAAAGCGCAGTCTTGATGGTGATTGTGCATTTGATATCACCTTAAATCGTAGGTTGGGTTAAGCCGATGATCTGCAACCGAGATTGTTGGGTTCGCTGATTTTGATAATATTTCAAACTGTTGAGGAACTTTAAGATAGGCAAACCCAACAAAAATTGTGCCGGTATCACGCTTAACCCAACCTACTATATGTGCAGGGACAGCTAAACGGATAGCCCGCTTTCCGGCCATGAAAACAGGTTTCACTGACGCCATAATCGTTTAATCGCGGCTGGAAAGCCGCTCCCACAGCGATAACATCAGTCCTTAAGTCAATGGCATTAAGCAGCCGTCCAAGGGATCTATATTCAGGAGCGAAATATGGAAGCAGAATTGGTTAAAATCATCGAGGCCTATGCGGACGTCCACACCGACGATCTTTCACATCTGCTGGAAGACCTTCTGACGGAAACCGAATCAATTACTGGGCGCTCCCACTGGAGTATCGGTAAAGTCGAGGGAAAACTGCTGCAAATGCTCATTAAGATTTCAAACACCAAACGAATCGTGGAAGTGGGTACTTTTACCGGGTTTTCCGCTCTGGTTATGGCGGAGGCACTGCCGGAAGATGGTATTTTGACGACCTGTGAAAACAGCCGGGAATATGCCGACATCGCCCTGCGATATTTTAAAAAAAGTCCGTATGGGAAAAGGATCCGGTTAAAATTGGGACCCGCGCTTCAAAGCCTGGGGGCAATTGCAGACAACAGCGAAGATTTTATCTTTATTGATGCGGATAAACCTTCTTACAGCCGCTATTTTGATGAAGCCCTGCGAATTTTACGCCCCGGTGGACTCATTTTGGTGGATAATGTGTTTTGGCGCAATAAAATTTTTAAGAAAAAAATTTCCAACGAAAACGCCATAGCCATCGCCGCCTTCAATGAAAAAGTAAGACAGGAAAGCCGAGTGGAAAAGGTGATGCTGAGCATTCGCGACGGTATCTATCTGATCCGGAAAAAATAAATCAGTTAGGAACCATTCTCATTTACAACCTTATCCAATTATGTTAGATATTTTTTTAACACCAAATACAAAGAAATAACTTCTAAGGGCCTAAACCTGGATAAAGCGGCCTCCGGCTCGTAGATTCGAACCTACGGCTCGGAGAGAAATAACAAACTACAAGCACCAAATTACAAATAAATTCCAAATTACAATATCCAAATCTCAAACAAGATCGAAAGCCAATTGTTTGGAATTTTGAATTTCGGTCATTGTGATTTGTTTGGTATTTGTGATTTATTATTTGAAATTTTTATTGCTGACACCTTCAGTCTTTTACAACATGTTGTCAGAAAAAACGGACTAAGGGCCTAACGTGCGGTTATTGCACTCCTTATTCAATCATCAATATTAAATTCCCCGATAAACCGGGATTTCCGCTTCACTCCAACCGGCTTGTCCGGATTTGGGTTTATGAAAGCGAGGATCTGATCGTGGCCGACCGACCCATTCTACCAGAATCGGAAAAAGATGCCGGGCATGTGCAACGACAGGTCCGTCTTCCTTTAATAAAATCCGTGGAAATCGCTCTGAAAAGCATTAAAGCCCGCTTTTTCCGCTCCCTCATTACCACCATGAGCCTGGTGCTGGCTGTTTCTTTTTTAAGTTTTGTCGGTGTCAGCAATGATGTCGCCAATGGCATGCTGGCCAAACAGGACCCTGAGCTTCGCCGGGTGCTGATTCGATCCGGCTATGACCTCGGCCCCAGAGATACCACCGTAGGGAGCAGTCCCAAACAAAGATGGCTTGTGATTCTGTCCCTTTTGGTCTGTGTCGTGGGAATTGTCAATGCCCAGCTGATGGCGGTGACGGAACGTTTTCGTGAAATCGGCACCATGAAATGCCTGGGAGCACTGGACCGATTCATTCTGCGGCTGTTTATCCTCGAAGCCGGAATGCAGGGTCTGGTAGGCGCCGGAATGGGTGCATTGATTGGCGCTGTCTTTTCCCTTGTTAGCGGATGGCTGCGCTTCGGCACGGTGGCCTTAACCACGGTTTCCTGGACAAGCCTGGCTGGTTCTGTTGGTATTGCCATGGCTGTGGGCTTTCTGCTCAGTCTGCTGGGGGTCTTTTATCCGGCCCTTGTTGCCGCCCGAATGCAGCCGGTGGAAGCGATGCGGGCGGAGCAGTAGCCGGAAGACAGATGCCGGAAGACTGAGGTCAGATGACAGAGGCCGGAGGGCAGATGGAAGTCGGAAGTAGGAATGCGGAATGCGGAAGACAGAAAGCAAGGGCAGGGAAGATGATAGGTTAGGAAGCGGGGAAGGTGGCAAGATAGAAGATGAGAAGGTGGGAAGCTAGGAAGCTGAAAGCTGGCAAGATAGAAGTTGAGAAGATGAGTGGGTGGGAAGCTGATAGGAAAGGATTAGAGCAAATCACAGATAAAATCGAAAACTCTATGCGCTATGCCCTTCGCCCCATGCGATAGGCGGAGCCTGGGATGGTAAAAATACTCATACTGAGGCCCTTAACTTTTATCCTGTTTTTATTCCTATTTTGAGTGTAAGGTCTCCGGTTTCAGTGTTCAGGATATGCGATTGCGTCTACCTTTCCTGACACCCCTGGCCCAGACCTGGTTTTACATGTGCCATGCAGATGCAACATTCTTCCTTCTTGATGGCGTGGGTCGTATTAAAGTTGAGTCGTCGCGCCGGGGCGGGCTGAACACTGACACCTGTCTACGATCCCGTCTGAAGCGAAGCGTAAGCGGGGAAACCATATTCGCGGAACAAAAACAGGGTAAATAGTCCCGTCTATGTGCATAAGTTACAAGTGAATTTTCATCACAATAGGCGGAGCGTAGCGACCAGGGAGAGACCATGGCAGAAGCGGGTAATGTCGTTCGCGTTACAAACGTAACCAAAACATTTAAACTTGGAAAGATCGATGTGCAGGCCCTCAAAGGCATCGATCTTAAAATTTCCAAAGGTGATTATATTTCCATCATGGGGCCGTCCGGGTCCGGTAAAAGCACTTTGTTCAACATGATCGGAGGATTGGACAAGCCCAGTTCCGGCAAAGTCTTCATTGATGAGGTTGATATCGCACAGCTGGATGCCTACGAGCTGGCCTGGCTGCGTTGCCGCAAAATCGGCTATATTTTTCAGACATTTAATATTATCCAGGTCATGACGGCGCTGGAAAATGTGACCCTTCCGATGGTCTTTGCCGGCCTTAATGACGACGCCGCGGTTGAAAAGGGAATGCAACTTCTGGATATGGTGGGTCTGGCGGATCGATTCAACCATAAACCCTTTGAACTCTCCGGCGGACAGCAGCAGCGGGTTGCCGTAGCCAGAGCGCTGGCAAATGACCCGGCGATAATTTTGGCCGATGAGCCCACCGGCAACCTTGATCTGACCACCGGCGAAGAAATCATTTCCCTGTTAAAGCGTTTAAGCCAAGAGCGCGGCGTGACGGTCATTTCGGCTACCCACGATTTCAAGATGCTCAATGTTTCTGATCGGGTGATCTGGATCCGGGATGGACGCGTGGACAAAATCGAAAATCGTGAAGAATTGTCGATTTCTATCGGTCAGATTGATTCGAGGGAATAAGGATCTGGGTACTGGTTGCTGGGGACTGGGTTCTGGGTGCTGGGTGCTGGGTTCTGGGTATTGGGCACTGGGGACTGGGTGCTGGGTACTGGGTTCTGGGGACTGGGTGCTGGGGACTGGATGCTCGATACTGGTTGCCGGCTAAAAGTTCAGCAAGATCATTGGTAGGTTTGGAATTTTGATCTTGTTTGAGATTTGAATATTGAAATTTGGAATTTATTTGTAATTTGATGCTTGTAATTTGTTATTTCTCTCCGAGCCGTAGGTTTGAATCTACGAGCCGGAGGCCGGTTTATTCGGATTTAGCCCCTTAGTGGCTGAATTATTACCTCCAAGATAGATATTTGTGAACATATGGGAAAAAGGCGATCAACTCATATACGATTTGATGATTTCCAATTTGAGACTGCCTTCAAAAATAAAGCAGCCCGGAACAAGCACCGAATATCGAGTAACCAGCCACCAGTAACCAGAAGACAGATGTCAGAAAACAGAGAACAGATGTCAGAAGACACATATTCCGAATTCAATAACTCTCAGTCCTCATTCCTCAGCCCTGATTCTCTTTCCGCCTTCCGCATTCCGCCTTCCGCATTCCAGTCAACCCGCAACCCACAATCCGCAACCCACAACACGCAACACGCAACACGCCACTCGCAACTCGTATACATCGCCCTCGCTATCCTGATAACTCTTCTATTCGGATTCAGTGCTTATGCATCGGCTTCTATCCAGGATCGCGATGCCTTCAAAGAGGTCATCCAAAAGTTATCCTCTTTTGCCGATCGCAGCACCGGTACAGCGGGCAATAAGGCAGCTGCCGATTACATCAAAACGAAGCTTTCACAACTGGATTTCGAGATTGTCGATTCACAGCAATTTGCAACACCGGTGATGCAGTATGGTAAGAGCTCCCTGTCAATTCCGGATCGCGGGATCACCATACCCATTCGTCCGATCAACAGCAATGCAATCTCACCGCAGAAAATAGCAGCACCCGGCATAAGCGGTCCGCTTATTTATGTGGGAAGTGGCGAACTTAATGAATTAAGCGGCAAAACCGTTGAAAATGCGATCATTTTAATGGAGTTTGAATCTGGCCGGAATTGGTTGACTACGGCTGATCTGGGTGCCAAAGCATTGATTTACCTGGATCGAGGAAGCTCGCCTAAAATTTTTTTTGAAGAAAAGTTTGAACTTAGTCCGATCCAATTTCCGCGTTTCTGGATGTCGCTTGACCAGGCTAGAGAACTCTTTGCTGATTTTGAAACCATGCCCGAGGGACGTCTGGCCGACCAAATTCAACTGGTTTCGGATATAAACTGGAAAGAGGTCATCTCTGAAAATATATATTGTATCGTTCCCGGCAGCGACCCTAAACTCGCGGAAGAAGCCGTGATGGTGGAAGCTTTCTATGACAGCACCGCCTGGGTTGCAGGGAGTTCGCCTGGCGCGGATGAGGCCTGCAGTGTCGCCTCTCTTCTGTTTTTGGCCCAATATCTAAAAAACAACCCTCCCCAGCGAACTGTTATTTTAGTTGCCACCAGCGGCCATGCCCAGGCACTGGCCGGAATGCGGGACCTGGTCTGGGGCTTTACGACGCGCTCAAATATTCAGCGCAAAATGGCACGGAATCTAAAAAAACTGGTTAAAACGACCCGCGACACCATTAAAGCGCTCGAGCAAGCCTCGTTTGAGACCCCTGACACTGAAGCCCCGGTGGATGAAGCAATTCAGGGTCTGGTCAAAGATGCCATCGAAGAGCGAATCAAAACGGAATCCGATCTGGTTTCCCGTCGCTTAATGCGGCTGCGGTTGCAGGAGAGCACTTCTGCAAATCAGGTTGCTATTAAAAAATTAGCGGATGAGAGACAGCTGTTTCGGCGGGTGCTCTGGAAGAGCTCCTTCACGGATTTATTGCCTGAAGAGCGCCGGGCTCTATCACTGCTGGTGCCGAAAACGATCAAAGATCAGAAAGCCATTCTTTTCGATGCCAAACGTCAGCAGGATCTGCTTGACAATACGCGGACCTTTCGCGGTCGGGTTAAAATCTACGATATCCTCACGGCCGTATCGCTGCATCTCTCAAGTCACGGTGACGGGTTCGGGGCATTCAATTACGGCTGGCAGTATCCGTTTCGCCCCAGAATTAGGCGAACTGCGATTTATTCAACTTTAGATGAAGTCCTGCGCCAGGGTGCTGAGAAAGTCGAGCAAGACCTTGGATATGAGGATCTATTTAAAGATACCCTGCGCCCAAGCCGACGACGATCCTGGCAGAGTTATTTTCTGGATCAACCTGCCCTGGGCGGTGAAGTCATGGCAATGACCGGTATACATGGATTGACATTTGTGACCACCCATGATGCCCGGGCCATGTGGGGAACACCCTTTGATACGCCGGAGAAGGTAGATTATGGATTTGCTCTGCGGCAGACTGCGCTGGTTGCGGGTCTCATACGGCATTTGGCCGCGGCGCCCCAACTGCATGACGACTTATTCCCCAGAGTCGGCATTGCCGAAATAAACGGCAATGTAAAATTTCTGCGCCATGGCGAACTGTTTGCCGATAAACCCGCTCCCGGGACCGTATTGCTTGGCTTCCAGGGGCCGGCCAGATTTTACGCCATCGTAGATCATATGGGAAAGTTTCATTTGCGAGGACTGGCGGATAAAAAACACACCTATCACAAGGTGATTTTCGAGGGCTATAAATTCGACCAAAACGGTACCATCATCTGGGCCATCGACAAAAGGCAGACCGGTAAAAGCGCCTATCGTACGAAAATGTTTCGCCGGCACATGGAAACCAATCTCATTATGTTCGCCTGCAACCCAATAACCCTGTTCAACCTTTTGGAACCGCGGACTTTCCGTAACTTTCACAAGGTCGCAATCATCGATGGCCGCCGCGAGGCCGACCCGCAGCGGTACTGGTTCAGCCGGCTGGATACCTGGATTTCATTTTATCGGAACGCCTCCAACATAACGACGGTGTTTCTGGAAACCGGCACACCCCTGAAATTAACGCTGTCCGACACGCCGCTGCGGAAAAAGATGATTTTGATCAACGCCAGTAGGGACAACCCCCAGGGCATCGGTTACATGGTTGAAAAATGGCCGATATTGCATAGGACCGAGTTTAAAGTTGCCCGGGACATGTGGATGCTTTTGACCCCACGCATCGACAATCTCGAGAAACGGGGTATTTTCAACGAACGCATCCGCAGCCTTCAGCAGGAGGGAACAAAGGCGCTAACCATTGCAAAAACTGCTTTGGGCGATAAGCAGTATGGCCAATTTTATGAAGCCACTGCACGTTCCTGGGCATTGGCCAGCCGGGTTTACGATGACGTGGAGACAACCCAAAAAGATGTCCTCTACGGGGTGCTGTTTTATATCGCCCTGTTTGTACCCTTTGCCTTTTGTCTGGAGCGTTTACTTTTTTCGTATGCCGACATTTACAAACGTATTATTGCCTTTGGTTCAATTCTAATCCTGCTGATTGCTATTATTTACAATGTCCATCCGGCATTTCGATTGGCCTACAGCCCGATGGTAGTCATCTTGGCATTTTTTATTATGGGGCTTTCGGCTATTGTGACGTTGATTATATTTTTCCGCTTTGAGGAAGAAATGGCTCGGCTTCAAACCCGGGCGCAGCTGGTTCAATCCGGTGAAATCGGCCGCTGGAAGGCGTTTGTGGCTGCTTTTCTGCTGGGCGTCAGCAACCTGCGACGGCGACGCTTGCGCACTGCCTGACCTGTACCACCCTGATCATTCTGACCTTTACCATCATGAGCTTTACGTCCGCCAAATCCATGCGGCGGCATGCCCGCGTTTTATTTGACAGCAAGACCCCCTACCAGGGGTTTTTGTTGAAAAATGTAAACTGGAGAAGTCTGCCGCCGGAAGCCTTTGGCCGCATCGCAAATTCTTTCGGTGGTAAAGCCATTGCCGTACCCCGGGTATGGCTGGAAGATCAGGATCGAACGCGCTCAACTCGAATTCCCGTTAATTTCAACGGTAAGGTGTTTGAAGCTCAGGGAATGGTGGGGCTTTCAGCCGACGAGCCGCAAGTTTCGGGACTGGATGAGATCCTGGTGGCAGGTCGCTGGCTGCGTGCAAATGAACCGCAATCGGTACTTTTACCGCAGCGGATGGTCGACCAACTAGGCATTGACCTTTCCCGGGCGCTGAATCATACGGTAACCCTCTGGGGGATGCCGTTTAAAATTGTCGGTATATTCTCCGGCAAAAAATTACAGCAACGCATCGATTTGGACGGTGAACCTTTGACGCCGGTGATCTTTCCGCGGGAAATGTCCTCAGAGTTAACCGAAATGGAAGAAGAAGCGATGCAATCCGGTGATGACGTGCGGGAGTATCAAAGCCGTTATCAACACATTGCCGGGGGTTTGACCCTTATTATACCTTATCAAACACTGCTGGCCGCCGGTGGTCATTTAAAGGGGGTTGCGATTCGTCCTGGGTCCCGGGACGCCCTTCAAGCGACAGGCCAGAGCCTGGTGGACCGCTTCGGCTTATCTCTGTTCAGCGGCGAACCCGATGGGATCTATCTGTATAATGCCAGTGACACGATGAGCTACAGCGGAGTGCCCAACATTATAATCCCCCTTATTATTTCCGTTTTTATCGTGTTAAATACGATGATCAGCAGTGTCTATGAACGTAAAGGCGAGATTGGGATTTACACCTCGGTGGGGCTGGCGCCATCGCATGTATCCTTTTTGTTTGTCGCCGAGGCCATGGCGTTTGCCGTCTTGAGCGTAGTTTTCGGTTATTTGCTGGCACAAATCAGCGCCAAGTTCCTGGCCGAAACCGCCCTGTGGTCCGGTATCACTGTAAATTATTCCTCAATGGCCGGCGTGCTGGCCATGGTGCTGGTGATTATCGTCGTATTGGTATCTGTTATTTATCCCTCCAAAGTCGCCGCTGAAATCGCTATCCCGGATGTAAATCGTTCCTGGACGCTTCCGGCGGCCCAGGGCAATATGCTGGAACTCACATTGCCCTTCTTAATGAATTACAGAGAACATCGCAGTATCGGCGGTTTTCTCTTTGATTATTTCGAAGGCCACCGGGACGTCTCCCACGGGATGTTTTCAACCGATAACATCCAGTTTAGCTTTGTATGCCCAGACCCTCCCGGGCTGGCAAAAGAACCTTACGATTGCCCGGAGGACCGGTGTGAATACGACCAATGCCTTCAGATAAAATCCAGTGTCTGGCTGGCTCCCTTTGATTTTGGAATCATGCAGACAGTGGCTTTTTTATTTGAGCCGGCCGAGGACGAATCCGGCTTCCTTGAAATCAGGGTTCAATTGATTCGAGAATCCGGTGAAGCCAATGCCTGGCGCCGGATCAATAAAACCTTTCTGCATAAGATCCGCAGACAGTTACTGGTGTGGCGCTCGTTTGACGACCCGACCAAAGAAAAATACGAACATCTGTTAATGGATGCTGAAAAAAAGTTAGGAATCCGTTCCGATCAGGTAGTAGAGAAATGACAGAAAAGCAGAAGCGTTCCATTTCGGAATTATCCCCGCAGTCAACCGAACCGGAAAGCACAGTTGATAAAATCCGTTTGCGGGCACTTGTGATCGGCTCCTGTCTTGCCGTTCTGATTTGCCTGATTACGCCCTTTAACAATGCCTATCGTCAGGGAACACCACTGGGCGGGGGACATTTTCCACTGGCGCCTTTTTATTTCCTAACCTGGATGATGCTCATCACAGCGTTGATCCGTTGGATATTTAAAGGACGCAAGCTGATTACCGGAAAGGAGTTGCTGGTATCATGGGCCCTGATGGTATTGCTGTCCGGTATTGCCTGGACCGGGCTGGCCCGAACCTTTTTTATCAATTTAACCGCACCCTATCATTTCTCTACCGTCGAAAACCGCTGGGCGGAGGTCCTTCATCCCCTTTTGCCTCAAAGCTGGTATCCCCATAGCCAGGAGGCCATCACCAATTTTTATAACGGGATTTCGGGCGGAAGATCGATGGGATGGCTGGAGGTGATACAATCGATTCCCTGGGGTGCCTGGATGGGCCCACTTCTTGGCTGGACAGGATTCATTCTGCTTTGCTATCTGGTAATGGTATGCATCATCAATCTGCTCAGCAAACAACCGCTGTACAATGAGCGGATGAATTTCCCGCTGCTGCGGGTTCCCATTTTAATGCAAGAGGCCCTGGATAGGAATGAATTCGGCCGTTTTATTACCAATCGTTTTTTGCTCATTGGATTTTTCGTGCCCGTTTGTTTGCATCTGATCAACGGGCTGAGTTTTTATATCCCCTCGGTACCATCGATCCCCACCCTAATCCTGGCCGGTAAATATTTTCCAAAAGTCGGGCTTTTTTCAGGCTTCATTAAACTTAAAATCTACATATACCCGGCCTTTATCGGTTTTGCATTCTTAACATCAAAGCAGATTTCCTTTTCGTTTTGGTTTTTCTATCTTGCGGGCACCTTATTGATCGGATTGCTGAGTGTTTTAGGTATCAACATACCTGCCGCAGCTCTGGGGGTGACATTCGGCCCGGTGATTTCGCGACCTGAAGAAACCCAGATGATTGGCGCCTATCTGGTGTTTTTCGTGTTCCTTGCCTGGCTGGCTAGATTTCACTTTCTGGATACCGTTTTGAAGGGATTCGGTGTGCGCAAAGAGGAAAATCTAGCAGCGGAATGGTTTTCGATACGCGTATCTTTCTGGGGTTTTGTCATCGGAGGGATCGGAATCGTCCTCTGGTGCCATTATTTCGGAATCCCGTTTTTATTCTCTTTTTTGGTGGTGGGCGCTTTTTTCCTGTTTACCCTGGTGGCCACCCGGGTAATTTGCCAGGGAGGAATTGCCTATTTTACCCTGACCGCGGCTCCCATCGACGGTCTGATGGCGTTTTTCAGCTCTGATTTTTTTACCAATAGCGGGATACTGGTTGCCGGTGTTGTCCAGAAAGTTCTTTTTGTTGATTTGCGCGAGTCTCTCATGCCTTCATTATTGCATGCCCGCAAGGTCACCGAAAAAGTTTCCAATAATCGCTGGATTTTTTTGACGATTGTCATCGTTCTGGTAATCGGTGTCGCATCATCTTTTTTGGCCATGCTGGCACTATGCTACAAATACGGTGTCAGGGAACTCCAGTTCGATTGGGCCACCCGGACAACGGTTGCGGTTTATGACAATATTTATAGTTTGGTCGAATCACCCCAGGACCCCGACAAGTGGGTTATGATATTCACCATTGTCGGGGCTCTTGTGATGCTGGTTTTGGTGATCTGCTATCACCGATTTTACTGGTGGCCGATTCATCCCATCGGCTATTTAACCGCCTACAGTTCTGCTATGTGGACTTTGTGGTTCAGTTTTTTTGTGGGTTGGGCCTGCAATGCCCTTTGCATGCGCTATGGCGGGGTGGTGTTGTTTAAAAAAATGCGCAATTTTTTTATTGGACTGATTATCGGTGATTTTTTTATGGCCGGTTCCTGGGCCATATACGGGCTGTTTAGCTATTCGAGTTATCTGGTACTGCCGGACTAACCCGTAACCCGTAACTCGTAACTTGCAACCCGAAACCCGTAACCCGC
>PVMK01128871.1_pt1 | contig 13398 bp, 12 predicted proteins | sample 1853481 | NCBI WGS metagenome assembly PVMK01 (sample SAMN08533507, study PRJNA380276) | Marine sediment metagenome, whole genome shotgun sequencing project.
GTGAAAAAAAATGCCGACCAGTCTATTTCCACCGTAGGGCTGGACGGACTGTTGTATTTAATGGGCATCAGCGAGAGAGAGATCCAGCAGAAGTAAACTGGTTGTTTGAGCTCGTTTTACTAATATGGCAATAATTATTTAGACATGGTGTGCTACGATCTAAATGATTTATTCACCGCAGAGCTCGCTGAGAGCGCAGAGAAATACCATATCGTTATTACGTTATTATTCCCCTGCGGATTTTACCTCTGCGTGCTCTGCGATCTCGAGCGAAGCGGGCGGTGAACTCATGTCTAAACAATAATGAACTCATAAGAAATCCGGTCAAACGCTACATCGAAATTGATCCCTTACGAAAGTCGGTCAGGCCAATCCAGGCATTGATCAATACCGGATGGCCGTCCCGGGCTGCCTGTTTGGCTTTTTGAAGGACAGAATCAATGTCTTCGGCTTTGTCCAGCAAAAAGCCTTTTGCGCCGAAGCCCTCAGCCACGACATGATAATCCGTTCGCCTCAGCTTGGTGGCCACATCATCCCCGAATAGGGTTTCCTGGTCACGGGCAATTTGAGTCCATCCGCCATCGTTGCCGACCACGGCGATCACCGGCAGTTGATGACGCACAAAGGTGTCGAATTCCTGCAAACTGAAACCGGCGGCCCCGTCACCATATATCAGCCAGACTTCGGCCTCGGGATGAACCAATTGTGAACCGATGGCAAAGCCCGCACCGACGCCAAGGGTTCCGAAAACCCCCGGATCCAGCCATCTCAGGGGTCCGGACGGTTGTAATATATAAGAAGCCGTGGCCACAAAATCGCCGCCGTCCGCGACAATGATGCTATTTTCATCGATCACCTTATCCAGCTTTTTTAACATGCAAAGGGGGTTGACGAATTCGGTATCTTCCTCCGAGGTTTTGGTTATAAAGGCTTCACGCTCGTCATCATTTTTCTTGAGTTCCTGTATCCAAGACTCCCAGGCCGAGGGCTCGGGAGCAAATACCTCCGCCAAAGCGCAAAGGAAAAGGAAGGGATCCGACAGCACAGCCAAATCCGGCCGGCAATTCAATTTTAAATCGGTTTTGCTCCGGTTTACCGAAATGATTTTGGCACCGGCACCGATTGAGCGGCCGTAGTTAAGGCGGAAATCACAGGGCATTCCGGCGATGATCACCAGATCCGCCTTTTGCAAAGCTTTTTTTCTTTGATGACGCATCTGCATGGGGTGCGACCTTCCCAGAAGCCCGCGGGCCATTCCGGTCAGAAATACCGGAATTCCCAGAGCGCCAACGGCCCCCGCAAGCTTGTCGATGTTGTCGGGTTGAAGCGTGGCCTGGCTGCCGACGATCAAGGCCGGTCTTTGCGCCATGGCGATCAATTCCACCGCTCTGGAGACGGAACGGCTGTCAAAATCCGGTGATGTTACGGTGGTTTCACCGGGCGTCATTTCTTCAAACTCACAGGCAAACATTTGATCGACATGCCGCTGGAGATAGAAATCCAGCAATTTGCTTCTCACCCCACCTTTACGCCCCGCATCCGGTTTGGCGCCATACCACTGCCGCACCAGGGATTCGCTGTAGAGCATATCAATCGGGCATTCGACAAATACGGGGCCGGGAACACCGGACCGGCAAACGTCAAAGGCTTTTTCCATCACCGGAACAATATCGCAGTTGCGACGTATGGTGACCGCCATTTTAGCGATCGACCTCAGCAGGGAAAGCTGGTCGATGTCCTGCAGGGCTCCCCTTTTTTTCAACACCGTCGGTGCCGCACCGCCCAGCAGAATCAGGGGTGTTTGCGCCATCTGGGCATTTTTAAGCGCTGTAATCGAATTGGTTACCCCCGGGCCTGCCGTCACTGCGGCCACTCCGGGGACACCGGAAATCCGCCCCACGGCATCGGCTGCAAACACGGCATTGACTTCATCCCTGACATCAACCACCCGGATTCCCTCTTTTTTGGCCCCGGTCAGAATCGGTGATATGTGGCCCCCGCAAAGGGTAAATAAAAATTGTACCCCGCGTTGCCGCAACACCTGCCCGATGATGTCACCGCTATTTTTTTCCATGATTTCCTCCAACAAAGATTTGTCAGTTGTCGGCCAACCCCAGACTTTTGTTTTGACAATTTACCATTTTTTTTATATAAAACAAGATTATTAGTTTTATTCCTTCCATTGGATGCTAAATCCCGGGCAAGCGGGGGATGCGAAACCCGGGTGCCGTTTGCTGTCTGTAACGAATCAGACGGTTAGCCGAAAAAATTTGGAAAATCCATAGTGTCGACCGAAAAAAGAAACATAATTTCGCACGGATTCGCACGAATCAAAAACGCTTCGTTTCTGAATAAAATTCTGAATTTCAGATATAGAAAGCGGTTTTCCACCTACCTTGTAACGACATTCGTCGTTCTTGCCACCTTGTCTGTCTTCGTCATATTAGTAGCGCTGTACGGTTATTTTGGCAAACAAGTCGAGGCTGAATTTCGCAAAAAGATTCTGGCGGAAAAGGGTCAGGTTGAAATTATTCTTAACAACCGCATTTTGACCATTAGCGGTATGCTGAAAGACCTTGGATCCGACAACATAATCCGGGTAACGGTGATGCTCGATGGCAAATCTCAGCTTAAAGACCGGATCTCAGAATTTTATCCATCACGGGAAGGGGTCTACTTTTTTGTCAAAAAACAAAGTGAAAAATCGTTTATTCCTGAAACATACCCGAATTTATCCCAAAAATTGATCGATTTCGCTCAAAAAACCTATCCCTATGGGGAAGTTATAGACGACGGCAATACACACCTGGTGTGGTGGTTTTCAACCCCCATCATGCATCAAACTCAGCTGATGGGAACGGCCTATGCCCTGTATGACATGACCCAAGACGATAAATTGATGTCAATCGTCAATCAAACGGTGGGCGGCGATGTTTCCATTGTTAAGTCCGATCGACTGTACAGTTTGATCTCCAGGAAAGCAGTGTCCCTCAGTGAAGAAATGCGCAACAACATCGCCATGAAACTGGAACTGCTAATGCTGAGCAATAAGCTTATCTTATCTAAAATAGACGGATTTGATAGCCTTTACTTCCAGGCATCACTGGAAGCCCTGATCAGTGCGAAACGAAAGGTCAGCTTATGGATAGGATTTCTTTCGATTGTCATTCTGACACTGTCTATCCTAATGTCCATCTATCTCGGGAAGAAAATGGTCGAGCCATTGCGCCAAATGACCAAAAAGGCCATTCAAATCTCCGAGGGCGAAAAAGATCTTCTGTTCGAAAACAATAACAGCAACTATTGGGAATTCAATCAATTATCTCAGGCCTTCAATTATATGTTGGCTAATTTGAAGGATGCCGAAGAGCAATCTCGATATAAAGAATTGCTGGAAAACGTGGATGATGCCGTATACATTCTCGATCGCAAAGGCAATGTGCTGGAAGCCAATGAGGCGGCATACGCTCAGCTGGGATACAGTCCGGAACAATTTTTCGAATTAAACCTGACCAATCTCATCCCAGCGGACGATGCCGGCTTAATCATCGACCAACTGGGAAAAGGCATTGAACATCAAGCGTCCCGAAAAATCACGGTCGAAACCTCACATGCCAAAGTAGATGGTGACCCCCTTCCGGTGGAAATCCATTCCCGGGCCATTTCCTACAGGGGGCGCAATGTTATTCTAAATGTGGCCCGGGATATCACTGCACGCCGAAAAGCTGAAAAGGAAAAAAAGCATCTGGAAAGCCAGTTGATCCATTCTCAGAAAATGGAAGCCGTCGGCACTCTTGCCGGTGGCATCGCCCATGACTTTAACAATCTTTTAATGGGCATCCAGGGATATACTTCGCTGATGAGACTGCAAACCGACCCTGAAGATCCCCAATGATGAATACATCCAGGGCATCGAAACCGCGGTCATGAACGCCGCCAATCTCACCAATCAGTTGCTGGGTTTTGCCAGAAAAGGAAAATATAGCCTCAAACAAACCTCGCTCAATAGCATCGTGGAAAACAGCAGCAAAATGTTTACCCGCACCAAAAAGGAAATCCCAACCCATAAAAAGCTTCAAGCTAATCTCTGGAGCGTTAAAGTCGATCCGGGTCAAATAGAACAGGTACTGATAAATCTCTACCTCAATGCCTGGCACGCCATGCCCGATGGCGGCGACATTTACATTCAGACGGAAAATATATATCTGAGCGATGAATACTGCAAGCCTTTCGAAGTACCCCAGGGAAATTACGTAAAAGTATCGGTGACCGATACCGGCATGGGCATCGAGCCGGATATCATCGAAAGAATATTCGAACCATTTTTTACCACCAAGGAGGTCGGCAAAGGTACCGGCCTCGGCCTGGCTTCGGCCTACGGAATTATTAAAAATCATAACGGTATTATACGGGTTTACAGTGAGAAAAATCACGGGACGACTTTCAATATTTACCTACCGGCATCGAATCTCGAAGAGGTTGATGATATCGAGATCAGCACCGAGATGGTAAAAGGTAACGAGGCGATTCTTCTGGTGGATGACGAAGAAAGCACGATTCAGGTAGAAAAGTTGATGCTCAGGGAGCTGGGATATCAGGTAATTCCCGCATTGGGCGGCAAAGAGGCTGTCGAACTGTATAAAGAAAAAATGGTTGATCTTGATCTGGTGGCGCTGGATATGATTATGCCTGAAATGAACGGCAAGGATACATATGATGCCTTGAAAAGAATCAATCCGGCAGTCAAGGTTCTTCTGGTCAGCGGATACAGCCAGAACAAACAAATTGATGAATTAATGGATCAGGGCTGTAACGGATTTATTCAAAAGCCCTTCGATATCGTGCAGCTATCACAAAAACTTAGAGAAGTGCTGGAAAATTGATCCGCCGCAGGCGGATCAATCGTCATTTTCACTCGTAGGGCGCCAATATGATTTCGATGCGTCGATTCTGTTGGCGGCCTTTTTCAGTATCATTGGGAGCAACCGGTCTGTAATGGCTGTACCCGCGAGCTGCAAGCCTTTTTGGCTGAATCCCCCCCTTCTTGCTGAAAAAAACGAACTACGGCCGAAGCCCTGGCAGTTGAAAGCTCCCAGTTGCTGGGAAAGCGTTTTCGCAGCGCCGCACTTAAAGGGACATTGTCCGTGTGGCCCTCGACTACGATATCCTGTTCATTATTTTCTTTCAGAGAACCCGCCATAAGTTTGAGCAATTCTTGGCCACCGGGATTAATTTCAACACTCCCGGAATCAAAAAGAATCTTATCTAAAAAAATGACTTTCAGCTTATTCCCCACTTCAACGACTTCAATCTCCCGGGCCTCAATTTGATCTTTCAGGCTGGTTTCAATGGTCTTTTTGGTATCGTCCAGGAGCTGTATGACCTTGCCCTGGAGTTGGATAACCGACCGTCTCTTTTCCAATTCCAGTTCGAGGGTTTTAATATTATTTTGTTGCTGCCGGTTTATTTTTTTCAGGTAGATCAATTGTCCCCGCAACTTTTTCGGGTCCTTGGACAATTGACGTCTCGCTGCCTCGGAATTGCTAAGCTCCAATTCCATCCATTGGAGCTGCTCTTCGGTCTGCTTTTGCTTTATCTGGAGGTTTTGCAGTTCTTTCTGCGCTTCGTCTCTCTGAATCCGGGTTTCCTCCAGTTCGGATTGCACCTCAGTATAAAAGGGCATTGACATACAGGCAGAGAGCAACATCACAAACAAACATAAGCTAATCAATAACGATCTGATGGGCATGGAAATGCCTCCGAAATGTAAGCAGGTCGTTCAGAGTGAAATTGTCATAGTTAACGTCTTGGAACCTCAACAGATGAGAATATATAGTTTTAAGAGACATCATTTTTTTGGTGGATGGAATAGTGGGGCGAAACCCCTCAGATGACCTATAGCAAAAAAAGGCTTATTTTCCTAACACTATTTTACTTTTTTGATTGAATCTCCTTAAGCGTTTTCTCATATTCTTCGCTCATCGGCCCTCCGATGGCGACGGCCCTGCGGGCAGCATCGAGTGCTTCCGGTTTACGTCCCTGTTCTAAAAGTACCATGGCGAGATTGTTATGGGCATCCGCCGCATCCGGATGAATCCTAACGGCTTCTCTAAAAGCATGCTCAGCCCCCGGAAGATTGCCAAGTGCATAAAAGCTGTTGCCCAACCCCATAAATGCAATCAGACTTTGCGGCCAACGCTTCAAGGCAGTTTGATATCCTTCAACCGCAGCCTCAAATTGGCGCGATTTCTCCAGCCCCAACACACCTGTAAGGTAAATTTTCTCTTTGGCTAAGGCGGGCAGCTGGGTCGGCTCGAACACGATCAGACCCCAATAGTTGCTGCGGGCCCAGGTTTTCTCAAATGTATAAAAAGACATTACCTTGCGCTCGGTTATTCCCGAACGGAGGATGACCGTATTTTCTGGAAAATCATATCCGATTACTACCGCATAATGCCACACCGGAATCCATGATAATCCAATGTTTTGCAGCACGATCACCGGATAGCCGGCTGCTATTTCAGCCCATAAGGCGTTCAAACCGACAATTTGATAGGCAATTCTACCATGGCGCCGGGTAGCAGCTACCATGGCCATTTGCAGACTTCCCTTACGGGAAGGCGTGTACACCTGGCTTTTGAGCTCTTCGGGGCTAATCGGCAAACCGCTGTAAGTCATCGCCATGGCCAGGGTGGAAGGACCGCACTGGTACTCACTCTGCGGGTAAAACGGAACCGCTTCAATTTCATGTCGCGGAGCAAGATTTTTCGGCAGGACTACATTTTTGGACTTTTGGATACCTGCACAGCCGACAAGCAAACCAACTGAAAGGCACAGTAATAGAAATAGGCCGCAAAGATGACGGTGAATAGCGATTGTTGTATCCTATATTTAATTTACAAAACTCAGATTGGTGTTATTGATCTTCCTATTCCAAGGAACAGCCAATTAAATCCCAAATAACAAAACTCAAAATACAAATGGTTCGACAAGCTCACCACCCTGAGCCCAGTCGAAGGGCAAATCTCAAAATACAATGACCTAAATTCCAAACCCGTTTCCCCCCTTCTGGAATGACGAATGACGAGTGTAGAATGAATAATTTTGGTAACCTTTCACAGGTTCAGGGTTGACGTTTTTAAAGGCTTAACGGTGGGAACTTTTCAACCTTTGAACCCTGAACCTTGAACCTATGGTCCCTGAAACCTTTGGTTATACAAAGTCGGTATATCCCAACAACTCCAACACCAGCAGAACGATGACTGCGATGATGGCAAGATATAGTACGGTGCCCCAAAAGCTGCCTCCGGCAGGGGAGTTGGTCGATTTTGTCGGCTATTTGCATAACCTCGGTATCAGACAAACTGTCGACTCGCGCCTGGGCCTCAGCCGGATCAATTCCCCGGGCCGTTAATTGGGACTGAACATCTTCTCGATCTAAGAACGACCGGAGCTGATCACGGGCATTCAGTGTGTCCTGATTTACCAGGATGGCTTCCGTACCGACCATGGCTGCCAAAACCGAAGGGACGGGGGCGGTAATCAGCAACAGAAGCAACGTCATCAGGATGCTGACACTCTTTTCGACTCTTTTTATCCGACGCATTAAGGGACTCCTTCAAGTTTGATATCTAATAGAAGATTAGCAAAGAGAAATTCAAACGTCAATTCACATGGGGGCATCAAAAGGCTGCGCATACCCTGTCAATTCGACATAACCTTGTCCGACAATCGGTTGGCCGGCCCGGGTCCCCTCTATTGATACACTGCCTTCCCAGTATATCACACCGGTGCTCAAAGAGCTCTGCATTTCCTGATCCGCCAGGTTGGGCGTAATGGTTAAATCAAGTGCATACGGAAAAATCTGCAGCCGCCAGCCGGCCGGATAAACCGCTTTAGTATGAGGGCTTTTCCAGGTGTTCCGTACGGTCACCACAAATTCATCATTACTTATATGGCGATTTTGGCCCTGATTGCCGATAACGGTTGCACTGGACGCCGGACCAATCCCGCCCTTCTCTTTTCTTAATACAAAGGCCATAACTTCAGTCTTATCGGAGAGTTGCAAAGAAAACCAATCCCAACCCTGCAGTCCCGGCTCCAGCAGTGCAGTGCTGTATTCATGATCCATCCAGGCCGACCCTTTTACCGCAACAATATTTTCACCGATAGACAGCTTCCCTTGAGCGTTGAGCCTGGTGAATGAATAATAACAACTGGCCCGTTCCGCGGTTGAGCCTTTAAGGCTGTAACCGGCGATGCCGTGCAGCACCGGCGGCTTTTCCGGAGTCAATGCCAATTCATAGGAAAACCCGTCTGAATTCACCGTAAGCAGGTGCTGGTCCGGACCTATGTCAGCCGACCAGTTTTTCAGAAATAAGGTAGTGGTATCTTCAATCTGCTTGGCACCGGCCATGTTGAGCGCTCCCCGCGATATCAGCTCAGCTTGCAGATGCTGTTTTCCAGTGATGTTGGAAATTGCGCTGTGGGCCAGATAAACTTGCTGGGTCCGCCAGGCCGAAGTCGGTTGCGGCCATTTTTGGCGCTCATCGGACGGGCTGATTTGACTGCGAAAAAATGTCAACTGAAACCCATATTTCTCTCCGGTCTCCGCCTGCAAGTTCCCCGTGTAATACCACCACTCGGTACGATAACCGGGATGAGGGCCGTGGTCTCCTGGAAAGTCTAGATTGCAGGGTCCGGTGACGGACAAATAACCGGTGGGCTCGGCAGCCTTTACCATGGGACCAAAAATGGGGCCAATAAATAAAGAGATCAGGCCGATGGTTATGGCAGATATAGTGAAATTTCTCATAATTAACTTGCTTCTGGGTTATTACTCTCTCAGGAGAGTTGCCGGCGGCTCCCTAAACACCAACCTTATGGCCGGGATCGCCGCCGCCAGGGCTGTCAGGATGATCAACGGCAAAGACATCGCCAGGGCCTGCCAGTCGACACTGTATAAAAAGGTCCATCCAAAGGATTGCTGATTAATCACATAAACCAAAAGATAGGAAAGAACAAAACCGCAGACAATCCCGCCCGCCTCCCCGGCGACCACCATAAAAGCAGCCTCCCAGAATATCATCGTCCGAATCTGTCCAAAACTGGCGCCCACGGCGAAAAGCGTGTTCAACTGCCGGGAGCGTTCGAGCACCAGCACTGTCAGGGTTGTCGTAATTCCAAGTGCTGCAATTACCAGCGCAATCAGCAGAAGCACGGTGGTAACGGCAAAGGTTTCATCGAATACCTTCAAGATGGAATTACGCAAATCCCGGCCGTTGATCATTTCGAGGGTATCCCCCCAGCGGTCAATTATTTTTGATCGCAATCCGAACACCGCCCGGTTCAGGTCCTGGGTTCGATTCCGAAAGAAAATTCGGGCGCCACCCCAGCGGGGATCATGGTAGCGTTCTTTGAAGTGTTGGATGGAATAAAAAACCACGCCGCCCTGGGTCCGATAGTCCCGCACGATTCCTAAAACCGGAAGCTCAACCCGAGACGTTTCAACTCTTGCCCGGAACATATCCCCGATGTTCAACCCGGTTCGATTGGAAAAAACCTCAGAAATAATAACACCGTCTCCATTTTTCAACCGGGATCGTATGATTTCCGGCTGACCTTTCATCCAGAAGAAATCTGCATATTTTAAAAAAATATCCAGGTCTAAAACTTCAAACTCAAAGGGATGACTTTCATAGTTCAGAAAAAAGCGGCGATTGGGAACCACCTCGACGTCTTTTCCCAAAGACTGAAGCCAGGCAGCTGTTTCCGGCGGAACCGGATAACGAAATTGGTTAATTTCATTTAATTTGGTTGTCAAAAACAAATCACCGCTGACCGTCTGATGGGTCCAGATTTCAACGGTCCGGCGAAAACTGTGAATCATAATCACCAGAGATGCAAACAAAGCCACAGCAGTGATAAGGGCGCCGACGGATACGGCCGTTCGGGTTCCGCTGTCGCGCACATAGCGGCCGGCCAGGTAGCCCGGCATTCCTGCTATGCGGCGAATTATGGGAGACAAAATATTTCCCAGGTGACCCAGAAACCAGGGTGCCAGCAAAGAAAATCCAACAAAAAGCAGCAAAATAGCCAAATAACCTGGAACGGGAATGTCTAATACACCGGGTAGCCGGGAGAGCGGATACACCAAAACGATACATATCAAACCGGTCATGGCGAGTTTTCGGGGCGATTTCCGGATCTGCATGCCATGCTGGGAAATTTCCAACGCTTCTTTCGGTGATACCTGCATAGCTTCTCTGGCGGGTTGCAGCGCCGCCAGAATGGCGATCAGGACCGTAATAGCAAAACTCAATCCAAACTCCCACCAGCTCAAAGATAATTTATCCACCTGAACGCGCACAAACAGGGTGGAAATAGTCTGGCTGACACCGCCAAGAAGATATTTGACTAAAAAGCTGCTGATTGGAATCGCTATTACCCAACCGGCTACTCCAAGCAAAGCACCTTCCGCCAAAAACAAGAAAAAAAGGAAATTGGGTGATGCACCGGTGGAACGCAAAACAGCCAGTTCATGGCGCCGGGAGGCGGCGTTCAACGCCACCAGGCTGTACACCAGAAACATTCCCACAAACAATGAAGCAAAACTTAAGATCGATAGATTCAGCTGATAGGCCCTGATCATTCCCTGACCGCTTTCTTTGGCAGCGGACGGTGAACCGATGACAATGTCCGCGGGCAGCAGCCTGGCAATTTCTTTGGGGCCGGTAGCGGCTGCATGCGGCTTAAAACGCAAATCAATTCTGTCCACCAGTCCATGAACCCCGGTAAACTCCTGAAAGGTGGCAATATCTGTCAGAGCCACCAGACCACCTTCCACCAGAGCCAATCCTTCCGGCGCCAGAGTTCCCACAATCCGAAAATCGGCGGTTTGGTTGGCATGTTCGATGGAAAAGAAATCACCCTGGCTGTATTGGAATTTGGCTGCCAGCGGTTTTCCGATAATCACAGTAAACGGATCCTTGATCAGATCCAGGAATGAACCTGCCTCTTGCCGGTCGGTTGCGGCGATTTCCCAGTTGCGAATGGATCTGTCTAAGATGGGATCAAACCCAATGAGAAGGAATGGTGCCGCGCCTTCCCTCGCTGGACGGACATAGGTGGTGAGTAAGGGCGAAGCACTGTCGATGGCAGAATGTCTTAGGAGCACTGCAACCAGATCTTCCGGAACACGCCCCCCCCGGTCGAACCAAAACGCGGTCAGCCCGGCCTGTAATTATATCCATGCTGCGGGTAAAAGAATCCAGGGAGGCGTTGATGGAAAGCCGCACACTGGTAAATACTGCGGCTCCCAAAGCAATCCCTAAGAGCACTGTCAAAACGCGGCATAGATGCTTGCGCATGTTACGCAGACTGAACCAGACGAAGAATCGAAGGAAAAAGGATACACTCTGCATATTAGGTGCTTTCGGAAGATACCTGATAAATTCGTCCTTTAACGAATTTATCACGCCTAATCCATTATCATGCCGTCTTTCAATTGAAATTTAATCGTCGCCAGTGAATCCGCAAGGTTACTGTGAGTGCCAATAACGACCGTCCGCTTCCATTTGCGGTTCAATTCTGCCAGCAGCTTAATAACAATCTGTCCGTTGCGGCTGTCTAAATTGCCGGTGGGTTCATCGGCCAGAATGATAGCCGGATCGTTAATCAGCGCTCTGGCAATGGCGGTTCGCTGCATTTCACCACCGGAAAGCTGCGCCGGGAGGTGGGCAAATCGTTGACTGAGGCCGAGCCAACTTAACAGTTCGGTGGCCTTGGATTTGATAGTTGAAGGATTTTTGCCGGCCAGCAATCCGGGGAGGCACGCATTTTCCAGCACATTCAGCGTCGGCATAAGATTAAAGGATTGAAATACCATCCCCACGACTTCCCGCCTGAAATGGGTGAGATCGGCAGGGGTTGCGCTGGCAAGGTCATTTTCAGCCACCGTCAACTCACCCCGGGTGGGTCGGTCCAGACCTGCCAGCAAAGACAGCAAAGTGCTTTTACCGGAACCGCTGTCCCCCTTTAAAACGACCAATTCACCGGCGGCAATCCGAAGATCGACGGCATTGAGGCCGATGACTTCGCTGTCGCCCAGGGCATATATCCGGGTGAGGTTGCTGGCTTCGATTACAGGCCTGGTCGAATTTGGTTTCATTATAATGCCTTATTCCCATAGGGTAGGGTTGGGGTCAACCCAAAAAGTATTGACACCTGGCCATGGACAGGTTACATAATAGTTGTGATTAAAAGTTTCAAACACAAGGGTCTAAAAAAACTCTACGATACTGGTAGCCGGCAAGGCGTAAAACCGGAACACGCAGATCGTTTAAGGGTGATATTAGCGCGGCTTGACGCCAGCCAATCTCCCCAGGATATGGACTTGCCAGGGCTTAATCTACACACGCTGAAGGGAAAGTATAAGGGCTATTGGGCCGTATCCGTGTCTGGCAACTGGCGTGTAATTTTCCGGTTTGAGGATAACAGCGCTGTTGACATAAATTATCTTGATTATCATTAAGGAGTAACAAATATGGTTATGCACAATCCACCGCATCCAGGAGAAGTAATCCGTGAGCTTTGTATAGAGCCTTTGGGATTATCCGTTACCGAGGCCGCCAAAGGGCTTGGCGTATCCAGAAAGACGCTTTCAGCGCTGCTTAATGGCCGTTTTGGGGTATCGCCTGAAATGGCTATCAGGCTTTCTAAGGCCTTTGGCGGTAGTGCCGAAAGCTGGTTGATCCAACAGACTCAATATGACCTTTGGCAGGCCATGCAAAAGGCGGATGATATAAAAGTAAAAGCTTTTGCTTAATCTCTGAAATTTTTGATTTTCTGATAAGCTCTTCGAGGGCAGTAATAATTACTCTTGTTTAGTCTGGATGTGGTAGCCTTCATGGCTTCATTGATAAGCTCTTCCGGCAAATCAAGGGTTTTTCTCATAATCGACCTCCTTTACTCCTTTATGCACAAAAATAGCAATTATGGATAAGGTTTTTGGCACCAAAATTTCAATGCATATAAAATAAGATGATGAATTTTTTTAATAGGCTGTTTTCACTGTGTAATAAAGGTCTAAAGAAACTGGCATATCTTATAAGGGAACGACTGAATATGATAGAGGTGAAAATCCTGTTGCTCGGGCTTGTTCTGACGGCCCTGACCGGGATCTATTTTCTCTATCTTCTTTTTACAGACCCCGGCCTCTACAAGGTGCTGTCTTCAACCGCCATCATCCATATTCTGGGAGGAAGGGGCCTGGGGATTGTCACCTGTCTTTCTGCAGGCATTTCCCTTTTTTATACGATTTCATACAATTTTTTCCTTGAAGTCGTTATTGTTTTGGTTGCATACGGCATTGTGGTCCTGGTGATGCGAAACATCATC
>PVMK01136285.1_pt1 | contig 13396 bp, 12 predicted proteins | sample 1853481 | NCBI WGS metagenome assembly PVMK01 (sample SAMN08533507, study PRJNA380276) | Marine sediment metagenome, whole genome shotgun sequencing project.
AGATGCTATAAAAGAGGCTTTAAAGGCTTTCAAAATAATGCGTGTCATGCCGGCCTTTAAGAGGGCGGAAATTCTTAAAAAGACTGCAGATATAATAGCTGAGAAATAAGGAGGACTTTGCAAAACTTATATCTCTTGAAGCAGGAAAGCCGATTTCTGCAGCAAATGCAGAAGTTGACAGAAGTGTAACCACATTTTTACTTGCTTCAGAAGAAGCTACCCGCATCTATGGGGAGGTGCTTCCCCTTGATATCTCTGCTGTATCCGGAAGCCGGATTGGTATTACTCGCAGGTTCCCGCTGGGTGTTATTGCTGCGATTACGCCGTTTAATTTCCACGTTGAATCTGGTGGCCCACAAGATCGCACCGGCTTTAGCTGCAGGAAACAGTGTGGTGCATAAGCCTTCATCATCTACTCCGTTAACCGCACTAAAACTTGGGCAGGCGATGATCGAGGCGGGAATGCCCGAAGGGGCAGTCAATGTTGTTCCCTGTTCCGGAAGTGATGCTGACAGTATGGTTGTTAATGAAAGGATAGGCATGATCAGTTTTACCGGAAGCCCTGAAGTGGGCTGGGGCATAAAAAGTCGGTCAGGCCGAAAAAAGGTGGCGCTGGAACTCGGCGGGAATGCCGCGGTGGTGATCGAGCCTGATTCAGATATAGAGGCTGCTGCGGCACGGTGCGTGGCAGGTGGTTATGCCTATTCCGGGCAGGTCTGTATTTCGCTTCAGCGCATATTTGTCCACGAAAAAATATATGATCAGTTTAAGAAAGTTTTTGTTGAAAAGGTTAAAGCAGTAAAAACAGGAGACCCTGCATTGCAGGATACAGTTGTAGGGGCCGCTTATTACTGAAGAAGAAGTCAAAAGGGTAGGCGTCTGGGTTTTAGAAGCATCAGATATGGGCGGGAAAATTTTAGCCGGAGGAACACGGGAGGGAAATAATTATATGCCCACGGTGCTTGAAGATGTTCCGAAACATGCCCGCTGTGTAAAAGATGAAATGTTCGGTCCGGTTACGGTATTATCACCATACAGTGATTTTGATGAGGCTATTGATAAGGTAAATGATTCTGTTTACGGTCTCCAGGCCGGTGTTTTTAGCCGGGATATGGGGAAAGCATTGAAAGCTTTTAACCGGATAGAAGCAGGCGGGGTGATGATCAACGAGGTGCCGACTTTCAGGGTGGATAATTTCCCTTACGGTGGAATTAAAAACTCCGGGTTTGGAAGAGAAGGGGTGAAATATGCAGTTGAGGAGATGACTGAGATAAAGATTATGGTTGTTGATAATGTTATGTAAGATGGCTTTGTGAAAAGCTCAACTTCTGCGTTGCGCAGCATCCTTAGTCCTTCCAGCGTACGGAAAGCACGCCTCATTCCTGAGAACTTGCGTGCCTTAAATTTGAAGTTTTTAACTTTGTCATACTATTTTGGCAGAGGTGTTTTGTGTAAGCAGACATTTTTCTAGAAAGAACTTTGATAAAGTGAGATAAGAACATTTAATCATCCATTAAGGAGAAAAGACATGAAGAAAATACTTTATGTGTTGGTTGTATTAGTTATTGCTGTTGCAATAATATTTTTGTTTAAAGAAAAAACAGTGGATACTGTCAATGAAAAGGTTTCTCCTGAACTGGAAAAGAAAGGACTCTCTCTGCAGCAGAAAAATGCTGATCTCGAAAAAAGGATATCTGAGCTTGAGGAGGAACTGGCATCAGAAATCATAGAGGTCCCGGAAGAAAAGATCGTTGAGGTGTTCGGTGAAGAGAAGGAAAAGGCTTATGAGGGAAAAGCAACGGATGCTGAAATCAGCCTGAAAGTGAATAATTTTTTTGAATATATTGACAGGAAGGAGTATCTTCCTGCTGCCGGAATAAATATGAAAGCTTCAGATTACTGCATGACTATTTTTTCAAGACTTGAAAAAAAACGTCCTGTTCTTGTGGGTGAAACAAAGGACCTTTATGCTCTTATAAAAAATATAACTTTCTTTTTCCGTGTGCTGGGTGAAAAGGATCTAAAAGCCTTAAAGATTATTCTGGAAAATGAGCCTGAGATCATGGAACAGACAGCAGGGATGTTTTACAGCTGGATATGCGAACCTCTAAATAAGAGTATCGGCATGCCCTCACAGGATATGATCTATGATTATGCCGCGTATTTTCTAAATACCATTGCAGGACAGGCGTATCTTTTCAGGAGGGGCTCGAAGATAAGGCTTCTAACCTCTTATTACGCTGTGCTTGTTCTGGATAAAGTAGACCGGGATGGACGTAACCGTTTAGGTATTGATGTCAGGCCCCATATTGTTTCACTCATCAGTGAAATCGAAAATTACAGGCTGTTTGTGAATGAAAAAGACTACCTTGATAATTTACGGGCCTTGAAAAAAAGATATGACGACCGCGCCGCATGACCATATGCAGGATAATAGTTAATGGCTGCGTGGCAATGGTACTGGATTGTTTTAGGAATCTAAAATAGGCCAGACAGGGGCTTTATGATAAGAAGATGTCATTCCGGTATTTTTTGAAGCTTACTACCGAAGGGACAATTGTTTTTATCCGTTTTTTTTACAGTTCTTCCAGAGCTTCCTTCACAGCCTCTCTCAGTTTGTTATCAGTTGTGGTCATAGCGATGATGTTCATCTTGCTCTTAAACCCTTCCTTAAGGCTCAGGGGTTCTTCAGCTATTTTTTCCAGAAGCGTTTTAATGACATCTTTTACAACCTTAACGTCTTTGTAATCAAGAAGCAGAGAAAGTGTGCTCCAGTCATCAGGAAGACCATATTCTTTAATATATTTTTTAACAGCAGTATTGAACTTTTTAGTACCTGACCTTTTATGTATTTCCTCAAAAGCAATAGTATGTTCTTTAGATGATTTTTTACCCTTAAAGAGACTGTCTATTTCCTTAAGGTACATTTTCTGGGCCCATTCTTTTCTGGCAGATCTTGCGCCTGTGTCAGGCTGGTCAGGGGAATCTTGATCGACTTTTCTGCTGCCTTCCTGCCATTCTGTTTTGTTTTCATTGTCATTATATCCAGAGCTCATTATTGTTCTCCTTTACCTTTTAAACTTGTTATTGGTGGTTCATTTCCCCTTAAATACGGGTTTTCTTTTTTCGATAAAAGCTTTCATCCCCTCTTTCTGATCCTCTGTGTTAAAACAGGATACAAACGTATCTACTTCCATGCGGCACCCTTCTTTCAGGGTTTTTTCAAGACCTCTGTTTATTACATTTTTTGCATGGGAGAGAGAAATGCTGCTCTGTTCGCAAATTTTTTGTGCAATTTTAAGCGTTTCATCCATAAGGTCTTCATGGGGAATTATCCTGTTTACAAGTCCTATTTCTTTTGCCCGCTGTGCAGTTATTATTTCACCGGTAAAAATCAGCTCCTTGGTGAGGGCCGGACCGATCAGTCTTGCTGCTCTCTGGGTTGCGCCCCATCCAGGGATGATGCCCAGTATTGTTTCCGGAAGTCCGAACTGAGCCTTGTCAGAGGCAAAGCGGATATCACAACTTAGAGCAACTTCTGTTCCGCCGCCCAGAGCATATCCGTTAATGGCAGCGATAACAGGTTTGTTTATGTCCTGGATCATATCCATCAGGGTATGTCCCAGTTCTGAATACTGACGGGCATCTTCCGGGGTTTTTCCTTCCATTTCAGATATGTCAGCTCCTGCTACAAAGGATTTTCCGCTGCCGGTAATGATAATTGTTCTCACCTCACTGTCTGTTTCAAACTCCTTAAATGCTTCGATCAGCTCCTTAACTGTCTCAGTATTAAGTGCGTTAAGAACTTCCGGCCGGTTAAAAGAAATGATGGCGATATTGTTTTCAATGCTTACAAGAATGTTTTTAAAGTTTTTCAATTAATTTCCCTTTCAACTATCAGGCTTACTGCTTCTGATCCTCCCAGACAGAGCGAGGCCATTCCTCTTTTTGCATTCCTTTTCTTCATAGCATAAAGAAGTGTGACCAGTATTCTGGCGCCGCTTGCTCCGATTGGATGACCCAGGGCAACCGCTCCGCCATGAACGTTGATTTTTTCAAAGGGTATGTCAAGTGTTCTGCTTATTGCCACAGTTGAAGTAGCGAAGGCTTCGTTTATTTCGTAGAGATCTATATCTTCGATTGAGAGACCGGCTTTTTTAAGTGCTTTTGGTATTGATTTTATAGGTGTTACCAGTACGTCCTCAAGTTCCATACCTGCCGTTGCCTGTGCTCCCACATAGGCGATAGGGTTTAGTCCCAGTTCTTCTGCTTTTTCCTCTGACATAAGCAGAACAGCAGCAGCGCCGTCACTTATTTTGGATGCATTCCCTGCGGTAACAGAACCGCCTTTTTTAAAGGCGGGTTTAAGTTTTTCCAGTTTTTCAAGAGGTATATTTTTTGGCGTTTCGTCTTTGTCTACAATAATCGGTTCACCCTTCCTGCGTGGAACGCTTACAGGTACGATCTCGTCTGCGAAAAGATTCTCTTTAATGCTTTTATTTGCGCGTTCATTTGACTTGGCTGAGAAACTGTCCATGTCATGGCGTGAGATGTTAAATTTTTCAGTTGTTATTTCAGCAGCATAGCCCATATGGAAATCGCTGGGAACATCCCAGATGCCGTCATGGATCATGCTGTCTACAACGGGTGCGTTTCCCATTCTGTAACCAAAACGGCCTTTTTCTATGTAGTAGGGCGCCTGGTTCATATTTTCCATTCCGCCTGCGATAACAATGTCTGAGTCTCCGCTTATGATGGCCTGGGCTCCCAGCATAACAGCTTTAAGTCCTGATCCGCAGACCTTGTTTATGGTGAGGCCGGCAGTTTCCATGGGGATGCCTGCTTTGATCATGGCCTGCCTGGCTGGGTTCTGGCCCAGGCCTGTGGGTAGAACATTTCCCATGATGACTTCGTCAACATCCTCTTTTGTTATTTTTGCCCGTTTGATAACTTCATTTATGACAATACTTCCCAGTTCCAAAGCTGAGATGTCTTTAAAAATACCGTCAAAATCCCCGATAGGGGTTCTGGCTGCGCTTAAAATTACTACTTTTTTCATAAATACTCCTGTTATATTCCCCGATATTACTGCAGTACCAGGATTAGTCCAAGCTTATTAATGTGAGCGCTGTATTTACAGAAAGCTTGCAGGGAGGTTTGTCTCCTGTCAATAACACCCTGTTTTCTCATTATAAAAGTAGCATAGTGGCAGGGCAGGTGTCAAGTGGCAGACCCAGTAATTATTCGATTTACCGGAGAATTAGTTGAAATATCAGGTTGAAAAAATCTATTTATCAATCTCAATGTTAAGATTTCTTAGCATTTCCCATGCGTTGTCCATTTTCTTCTGTTCCTCGGCATCTATTTTTCTGTTAGCAGGACCTCCCGTAGAATAAATTATTTTGGACTTACTATCAGATATTTTTACTTCTTTTATACCTGATGTCTCTTTGACATGTTCTTTTTTTTCTGTTTCACTTTGTATCATAAGTTGTATGGTTTTGTCTGAAACGCCTTTTTCTTTTAATTGAATAACCTCTTCAGTTGTCAGGGCTTTTAATTTCGGGGTTAAAAGAAGAAGAAAAGCTGCTGTTAGGGCAAAGATTGCTGTTTTTTTCATTTTTTACTCCATACTCTGGATTGTATTTTTGAAAAGGATAATGTCTTTAATTGTTATTAAAATAAAGCATAATTTATGCCATTGTTCAAGTCTGTTATGAAAAATTCAGAATTGAATGATAAATCCGAAAGTTAATCTATTCATACCAAAAGCTGGTATTCTAAGAAAGGTCAGGCAGACCAACTCAAATTAATACTGCCTAAAACAGGTAATATGCAATTGCAGGATTAGGAAGCGGCAAACTTTAACCCTTTTTATTTTCTTGAGAAAATAGATTGCTGTGTTATTATAAAAAACGATTAAAATATATAATATATGATTCTTAACAAAATCATGAGAGACAATAAACCTTATAATAGAGGAACACAGTATGAATAGAGTTTGCCGTAGATATTCAGTTTTATTGTTTATACTGTTAGTCCCGATTTTGTCCTTTTCTTTTTCGTCAGCTGATGACGGTGTTATTGTGGAAAAGAACCTTTTCAGTCCTGATAGAGAAAAATGGACAATGGAGCCTTATGACCGGAGCAGCAAGGAAGCGAAAGTAAAACAGGGTAAGATTGATGACATAATACTTTCAGGAACAATAGTTTCCGACAAAGTAAAATCTGCGGTACTGTCTGAAAGCGCCAAAAAGAAACCGGGGAAATCATCCTTTTATTTGGAGGGTGATTACATGAGCGGTTACCTTCTAAAAAAAATAAACGAAAAAAGTGTTGTATTGGAGGATGGACAGTCAGGAGAAGAGTATGTTATTTTTCTGAATGACGGGAAAAAAAACAGAATAGCTGTTAAAACCGAGATAAAAGATGATTCAACAAAAAGAAAAATTGATAAGGGCTTAAGAAAACAAAGAAATGCTAAAGAAAAGAAAGATATGGCTGGAAAGTCTGCAGATGAAAGGTTGAGAATAAAAGAAGGGCTGAGAAAAAGTCTTGACCGTCTGGAGAAGAATAAAAGCCGTCTTGCTTTGAAGAAGGCTGAAAATGATCTCAGGAAGCTTAGAAAAACATATCCGCAGATGACAGATGAGGAAAAAAAAGAGGTAGGTGACCTGGGGAAAAAAGCTGGAGGGCCTTAAGAAAAAGAAATAAATCTGTGAATGCAAGTCCCCGTAAAGATTAACTGCCGGGTTAAACCAAAAAGTAAATATACTTTAAGGCGGAATCCTGAATTTCGACTTAACGCAACATCCTTAGTTAGTTTCTAATTTATTTTAGCAGAACAATATATTGCACAGCATTTTTTGCCGGCACTTTTTGGGGTTGGTGAAGTATTCCTGCAGAACTCAAATGTTAGTCATTTCTGAAAAGTCTGTAAATTTGAAAGGTAATGACAGCTTATAAATTAAGGCTGAGCGAGGCAAAGTGAAAAATAAATAAGTAAAGGATTTATTGATGACGCACAGGATTGAAGTAGGATTTAAAGAGGGTATCACTGATTCTCTTGGTAAAAAGATATTAAATAAGTTTAATGCTGAAGCAGGGACCAAAATAGAAAAGGTTAAGACTGTTGAGGTGTATATCTTTGATATGCAGCTTTCTCAAGACGAAAGAGAAAAGCTTGCTTCCGGGCCCATTTTCTGATCCGGTCATTCAGGATTATTCGATTGATAAACCCGTTGTATTCTGACTTTGACTGGATTGTTGAGGTTGGGCTCAAGCCGGGCGTTACTGACAATACCGGAAGGACAGCGCTTGAGGCTGTAACTTGCTGTCTTGGCAGGAAAGCTGAAGATGAAGAAAAAATTTATGCTTCGCGCCAGTATCTGTTTTACGGTGATGTAAGCGGTCAGGATGTTGAAGCCTTTGTTAAGAGCGCTCTTGCAAATGAACTTATACAGCGCTTTGATATCGCATCAGCGAAGAACTTTGATCCGGTAAAGGGTTTATGTATTCCCCCGCCAAAAGTATCAGCATCTGGTGAGTCTGTTGTTAATGAGATTGACTTAAATATTCCGGATGATGAACTTGTAAAGATGAGCAGCGAGATGCTTCTTGCTCTGACACTTGAAGAGATGACGATCATAAAAGATTTTTTTCTTCAGCCAGAGGTCATTGCCAAAAGAGAGGCGCATGGGCTTTCCGGCCTTGTTACGGATGTTGAGCTGGAAGTTCTTGCCCAGACGTGGTCTGAGCACTGTAAACACAAGATATTTAATGCTGTAATTGATTATTCTGATGAGAAGGGGAATAAGAAGACTATAGACAGTATCTTTAGTACCTATATTAAAGGCTCTACTGATGCAATAAGGAAAAAGCTGGGTGCCAGGGACTGGTGTGTTTCTGTTTTTAAGGATAATGCCGGTGTTATTAAGTGGGATGATGATTATAACCTTGTTTTTAAGGTGGAGACCCATAACAGTCCTTCAGCCCTTGACCCGTATGGCGGTGCGCTCACAGGTATTGTAGGTGTTAACCGTGATACTCTTGGTACCGGTAAAGGCGCAAAGCTCATTTTTAACACAGACGTATTCTGTTTTGCCTCTCCTTTTCATGATGAAAAGCTTCCGCCCCGTATCCTTCATCCGAGACGGATATTTGAAGGTGTCAGGGAAGGTGTTGAGCATGGCGGAAATAAAAGCGGGATTCCAACTGTCAACGGAAGTATCGTTTTTGATGAAAGATTTATGGGTAAGCCCCTTGTGTATTGCGGAACAGCAGGAATTATGCCTGCTGAGATACTTTCCGAGTCTTCCGCAGAAAAAGATATTGAGTCAGGTGACCTTATAGTAATGACTGGTGGCAGGATAGGCAAAGATGGAATCCATGGTGCAACCTTTTCATCCGAAGAGCTTCACGAAGGGTCGCCTTTTACTGCTGTACAGATCGGTGACCCGATCACCCAGAAGCGAATGGCTGATTTTATTATGGAGGCAAGGGACACCGGCCTTTACAGATGTATAACAGATAACGGCGCCGGGGGTCTTTCTTCATCAGTGGGTGAGATGGCTGAGTTTTGTAACGGGTGTGATATGGACCTTGCGAAAGCTCCTCTGAAATACAGCGGTCTTCAGCCCTGGGAAATACTTGTATCAGAGGCTCAGGAGAGAATGTCTTTTGCTGTGCCTCCTGATAAACTCGACAGGTTTCTTGATCTTTCTGTCAGAATGAATGTTGAAGCTTCGGTCCTCGGGACATTTACAGACAGCGGTTATTTTCATATCCGTTATAATGAAAAGACAGTTGCCTATATGGGGATGGATTTTCTGCATAACGGTCTTCCAGCCATGAAACTTAAGGCTGAGTGGAACCCGCCTTCATATGACGACCCTGTTATTGATGAAATGTCAGACCTTGCGAATGCTTTGAAAAAAGTTCTTTCCCGTCTTAATATATGTAGTAAAGAGAGCGTTGTACGGCAGTATGACCACGAAGTTCAGGGGGGAAGCGTTGTAAAGCCTCTTTGCGGTGCCTTTAATGACGGTCCCAGTGATGCGGCTGTTGTCAGGCCGGTGCTGGACAGTATGCGCGGAGTTGTCGTGAGCCATGGTATTTGTCCCCGGTATTCGGACATAGACACCTATCATATGATGGCATGCGCGATTGATGAGGCTTTACGTAACTTTATATGTTCAGGGGGCAGCCTTGAGGGTGCTGCGGGCCTTGATAACTTCTGCTGGTGTGATCCAGTGGCATCTGAGAAAAATCCTGACGGTGAGTATAAACTGGCTCAGCTTGTGCGCGCTAACATGGCGCTTTATGATTATACTACGGCTTATAGTATTCCCTGTATTTCAGGTAAGGACAGTATGAAAAATGATTATGTTATTGCCGGGCATAAAATATCCATCCCGCCCACTGTTCTTTTTTCAATCATAGGAAGAATTGAAGACGTGAGCAAAGCTCAGACAATGGATGCCAAACAAGCGGGAGATATTGTGTATGTCCTGGGTGAAACATATGATGAGCTTGGCGGGTCTGAATATTTTGCAATGAACAGTGCCGTAGGTAAAAAAGTTCCTAAGGTGGACGCAGATAAAGCGCTTACGCTTTATGCAGCGCTGGAAGGGGTGATAAAAAAAGGGCTTTTAAGATCCTGCCATGACTGTTCTGACGGCGGACTTGGAGTCGCCCTTGCAGAGACCTCTTTTGCCGGCGGCCTGGGAATGGAAATAGACCTGGCAAAGGTTCCGTATCAGGGACAAGAAAGGGATGATTATCTGCTTTTTTCTGAATCCCAGAGCAGGTTTGTGGTGACTGTGTCACCAGCTCAACAGGCTGAATTTGAAAATTGCTTAAAAGGTAATGTTTTTGCTTCTATCGGTAAGGTAACGGATGAAAAACGTTTTATTATTAAGGGACTTAACAAGAACATTGCAGTTGACGATGATATCTCTGAGATAAAAGAGTCCTGGCAGAAAACGCTTAAGGATGTTGGTTAAAGTATTAAAAGTATTTAAAATACTTGAAGTGCCTAAAGTACTTAAAGTTAATGAATAACGAGATAAAGAACTTAACCCCAAATAATCGAGTGACGAAGGAAAACAAAAAAAAGATAAACCTTCATAATTTGTGGGGCGTCATTTGATTATTCAAAAAGATACTATGTTGCGAATCGACTTACTTGTTGTGGCGTAGCGGGTTAACAGGAAAGGAAATAATGGCAGATAAAATACGGGCGATTGTAATTACCGGTAATGGTATAAACTGTGAGATGGAAATGGCTCATGCCTGCAGGCTTGGCGGGGCTGACGAGGTAGAGATCGTACATATTTCAAGGCTTTTAAGCGGTGAGGTAAATCTTTCAGATTTTCATTTTTTAAATCTTCCCGGAGGCTTTGTTGACGGTGACGACCTTGGTTCTGCAAAGGCAAATGCTGCAAGGTTCAGGTACGCAGAAACCGCTCAGGGTGAGTCCCTTTTTTCACAGGTTAGAAATTTTATAAATGACGGAAAACTTATTTTTGGAATATGTAACGGTTTTCAGTTGCTTGTGAAGCTTGGTCTGGTTCCGTCTCTAAAAAATGATTATATGTTCCAGGATGTTACTCTCACTCATAATGATTCGGGCAGGTTTGAAGACCGCTGGGTGTATCTGAAAATAAACGAGAACTCGCCATGTGTTTTTACCCGCGGTATTGAAAATGTTTATCTGCCGGTAAGGCATGGTGAAGGCAAGATCGTTGTCAGAGATGGTAACGCGCTTAATGAGATACGTGGGAAAAATCTTATTGTAGCACAGTACAGCGATGAGTCCTGCAAAAAACCCAGTTACGATTATCCGCTGAACCCTAATGGTTCAATAGATGCTATCGCAGGCATGTGTGATGCAACAGGCAGGGTTTTTGGTATGATGCCCCACGCGGAAGCATATGTCCATTATACGAACCATCCGAGATGGACTCGGGGTAATGTTCCGGAAGAGGGTATGGGCGTAGCATTTTTCAGGAATGCAGTTGAGTATTTAAAAAACACTTTTTAAATACTCAACTTATCTTTCATATATTAACACGGGTTGTTAACCTTTCCTCTGCTGTGCAGGGGCACATAACTATTTCCTCAAAACAGGGTAAAGAAACAAAACTCTTTTGCAGAGTATTTACAGGGTTCACATTCTGTGTCTGTCAAGGACGCTGAAAATTCCTAGCTAAGAGGTTTTACTATAATGAAAAGAGCAGATGTAAAGTATTGTCCGCATTGCGGTTCAGGGCTTGAGATGAAATATGCTGAAGGAAGGGAAAGAAAGGTCTGCAAAGAGTGCAAGTCGATATATTATATAAACCCGCTTCCCGCTGCAACATCTCTTGTTCTAAATGACAAAAATCAGCTGCTTCTCGGAAAAAGACGGGTAGAGCCGGCAAAGGGACAGTGGTGCCTTCCGGGCGGTTTTGTGGAAATTGATGAGTCAATGGAAGCCGCTGCTCTGCGTGAGCTTAAGGAAGAAACAGGTCTTATTGGAAAACTGGCCGCATTTATTGGATGTACTTATCAAGAGAGTGATTTTTACGGCGGAGTGATTATCTTTGGGTACAGTATTGAGATAATTCAGGGGGAGATGAAAGCGGGTGACGACATGGAAGATTTAAAATACTATAATCTCGATAGCCTTCCGCCGGTGGCTTTTGATGCCCACATCTATCTTATTAATAAGATGAGAGCGCTGGTTAATGGCAGCAAGTAATTGTCTTTTGCAGCCATTAACCATTGATTAATTATTTAGAACTCCCACGGACCTTCCTGGTTTAAGACCTTAATCGCGCAGAACTCACCGCACATGGTACAGACATCATTGTCTTCAGGCGCTCTGCTGTCACGCATACTCTGAGCGCGACCAGGGTCAAGGGAAAGTTTTATCTGTCCCTCCCAATCCAGTTTTTTTCTGCATTTTGCCATCTGTATGTCACGTTCCATTGCGCCGTTTACACCTTTGGCAATGTCTGCTGCATGGGCAGCGATTTTTGAAGCGATAACTCCTTCGTGGACATCTTCGATTGTCGGTAGCCTTAAGTGTTCGGCAGGGGTTACATAACAGAGATAGTCTGCTCCATGAGACCCTGCAATGGCACCGCCTATTGCAGAGGTGATGTGGTCATATCCAGGAGCACAGTCTGTGACAAGAGGTCCAAGGACATAAAAAGGAGCGCCGTGACAGAGACGTTTCTGTAGAAGGATATTTGCTTCTATCTGGTTGATCGGCATATGGCCAGGTCCTTCTATCATGACCTGTACACCGCGTTCAAGTGCACGTTGACCAAGTTCACCAAGTGTTATCAGCTCCTGTACCTGTCCGCGGTCTGTTGCATCTGCCAGGCATCCCGGTCTCATGGCATCACCTAGGCTTAATGTCATGTCGCATGTTTCTGCAATGTCAAGCAGCCGGTCATACTGCTCATACAGTGGATTTTCTTTCTTATTATGTATCATCCATGCAACTGTAAAAGATCCGCCGCGGCTGACTACATCCATTATGCGGCCTTCATTTTTAACCCGAGATGCTGCTTCCCTGGTCATTCCGCAATGAACAGTGATAAAGTCTACTCCGTCTTCAGCCTGTTCCTCAATGGCTTTAAATAGATCATCTGCCGTCATGTCAACAATAGCTTTCCCCCTGCGGGTTGCCTCTACTCCTGCCTGATAAATAGGTACGGTTCCGACGGGTACTGTAGAGCGTTTGATTATTTCACGCCTTATAGCTGTGATATCGCCTCCTGTACTGAGGTCCATTATAGTATCAGCTCCCGCAGCTATTGAGACATCAAGTTTTTTAAGCTCTTCCTCCACATCCATGCAGTCTTTTGAAGTGCCTATGTTGGCGTTGATCTTTGTCTTTAATCCCCGGCCGATTCCCATGGGTTTTGCATTTGTGTGGTTTTCATTAATTGGAATAATAATATGGCCTTCTTTTATCTCTTCAAGCAGATATTCTTCTGAAACCTTTTCATCCTGAGCAACCTGTTTCAGCCCGGGGGTTATTTCTCCTTTTTGCGCACTTTTAATAAGCATTCTCTTACCTCTTTCTTTTATTCTTCTGATAAATAATAAGGATACGTATTAAGCTTATAGCCTTATTTTAAACTATTTCTGCGATCTTAATTATTTTACCGGCTACATCTGCTGGATCAGTTCCCAATACTCGGGTTATAGGTTCTTTTCCGATTCCTCCCTGATCAAAAATAATGTCCGGCACAAAACCGTTATCATTAATTGCTTTTTCGGTACCCCATTCCATTGTCGATCCTTCAAGCTCTTTTACTTTTGGCGGTTCTTTGCTCCTGCTAAACTCGCCGATGGTAAACCCAAATTTTCTACAGGCATTAATTATCTCTTTTCTGTA
>PVMK01189354.1_pt2 | contig 13391 bp, 19 predicted proteins | sample 1853481 | NCBI WGS metagenome assembly PVMK01 (sample SAMN08533507, study PRJNA380276) | Marine sediment metagenome, whole genome shotgun sequencing project.
CCCCACCGCGATATTCAATTGCCCATCAATTTTGTTTCTGTTATTCTGAAAGATTCCGTTATAAGTATAACCGAAAAATTCATACCAAGCTCGATCACTTGTGCTAAATTCATCTCTGAACGGATAACTCTGAGCTTTGCTGAATGTTAAGTTAGGAAGCACCTCATAAATATCATTTGTTTCGATTACCTGCCTCCTGTTGTAGTTAATGTTCATACTGTTTCCAGATTCTTCCCAGGTTTTTGAAAGAGTGGCATTCGAAATAATTTCATTTCTCAAAAGATCATTAAAGTTTGCAACATTACGATTAAGATAGTTTGATGATACAAATTCCAGGTTTACATCAAGCCGCAGAGTTGGTGTGATAGTCTGGTTGTGATACCATTTCAAGCGATAATCCAATTGTTCGCTGAAATCCGGATCAGTTGTTTCTCCCTGGCTAAAATCAGAATACGAAGCTTCGAGTGAGCCGGTGTATGAATATCTTTTCACATATCTAAACCTGCTGTTTAAGTTGAAGCTGCCTCGTGTGTAATAATCAGCGGTAAGACCTAAATCCATAAAATCATTTATAGCCCAAAAGTATCCGAACCTTCCAATATATGTTCCGTATGTAGCATCGGTTCCAAATACGGGAGCAATTATTCCCGACCGCCTTCCTGATTGAATGGGAAATACTCCAAATGGCACAGGAACCGGAAACGGTACATCACCAAAGTATAACCAAATCCATTCCGCAACTAACTCCTCTTCCTGTTCCATCTTCATTTTAGATGAAGCGATATAATAGTGCGGACAAGATTCATCGCAGGTTGTGTATATCCCGTCTTTAATAAAATAAGTTTTTTTATCTACCTTTTTAATTTTATCGCCCTTAACATAAGCACCTTCAATTTCAGTATTTACTGCAGACATTGTTCCCCTGCCGGTTTTAAAATTGTAGGTCATGCTATTGCCATCGTAACTCTCTCCCGATTCAGAAAGAACGGGTGTATTAACCCATGTATCTTTTGCAGAATCGGGATGCTCACCTGTTGCTTTAATTTCATTTCCGTTCAAAATCGATAAAAATATTAGCACTTGTTATTTGCATTTGCTGGTATTCAATTTTTCCGTCTCCGTAAATGCTCATCTTTTTATCTTTCACGAAAAAGATCAATGAGTCGGAAGCGGTAGAATAAATTACAGTATCTATATCCGATTTTGGTTTGGGAGTAATATCTAATAATGAATCTGCCAGGGAGATTGAAAGGGAATCTGAAGAATTAATGAAAAGCGAATCTTTCTCCTGGGCAAAAGAAAGTGAACAAACAACCAAAAACAATATTGCTGAGTATCGGAAATTCATAATTTAAAGATAAGAATATAGATGCATTATGTGTAATGCATTATTTAAAGACGTAGTTAAAAATATATTTGTTACAGAATATGGGGTGTAAAAATATATTCAATAACCATGGAACACAAGTGCAGATGCACCTTTAATACCTGCATCATTTTTTAATTTTGCTGAAAGTATTTTAGCTCGTGGTTTTAACGGGACCATAACTCTTGCGGTAAGTGATTTTTTTATTGAAACAAAAAGAGGTTTTCCAAATCCAGCAACTCCGCCTCCAATTATATAAGTGCTGATATCCAGTACATTGCTTAAAGAGGCAAAAGCCGCTCCAAGCTTTGTTCCCAATCATCAATAACTGAGATAGAAAATTCATCCCCTTTTCCGCAGCTTCCTGAATCTTCCTGGGAGAGACTAAACTATAATCATTGCCAATCAGTTTCAATAAGAGAGAGTTAGGATGTTTCTTTAATTTGCTGCGAACTCTTTCTTTTAAGTACTGATTACCTGCATAAGCTTCTATGCAACCATAAGAGCCGCACTTACATTTGGGTCCGTTATAATTTATTGTTACATGTCCTATTTCGCCGGCTGCACCAAATTCACCCCGGTGAAGTTTTCTGTTTATAACAATTCCACCTCCCACTCCCGTTCCCAACGTTACCATAATAAACGAATTAAGCTTTTTGCCGTTCCCAAAAACAAGTTCACCAATAGCAGCAGCGTTCGCATCATTCTCTAAGAAGACATCCTTTTCAAATTCCATACTAATGGCTCTGCCAAGATTTACTTTTCCCCATCCTTCTAAATTAGGTGGATTCTCAACCGTACCTTTTTCAGGATTAACAGTGCCGGGGCAACCAATTCCAATACCATCTATCTGCACTTTAGTTTTTTTAAGAAGAGCATGTACGCCTGTTTTAATATTTTCTATTACTTTCTGAGGACCTTTATCTGATTCAGTTTTAATAGAAAGTTTATTTATAATTTTACCACCTTGAGTGACCAGACCGATTTTAATATTACTCCCTCCGAGATCAACACCTACAGCATATTTTGTTCTTCCACTCATTTTATTAGTTGCTGTTTAATTGCTAGTGAAATGTATAATGATAAAAAATATTTTTCAATTTAGATCAACCTTTGAACTTTCGATTTTATCGATAATTATTTTTGCAACTCTTAATGCTCTTAATCCATCGTTCCCTGTTACAACAGGTTTTTCTTTGTTTAAGAACTGAATTAACAAATAATTGCAGCTCATATTGTAAAGCGTTTATTTCTTTTTGTTCCGGCTGTTCGTAAACCAATCTTTTCTTTTTATCACCGACACCAATTTCACCAAATGAGATAAAACCCTCTTTAACTTTTTGATCAACCGGTAAAAGTGAATAAACTTCTGATACACCCGTTACAAAATCTAATGATACATAACCATCGCGTTGGAAAATTCTCATCTTTCTCATTTTCTTTTGCGAGATACGGCTTGCTGTTACATTTGCAACTGCGCCATTTTCAAACTGGATCCGCGCATTTGCAATATCAAGATTATCGGAAACAACAGCTACACCGCTGGCTTCAATGCTCTTACTTTACTTTTTATTAAACTGAGGATAATATCAATATCGTGTATCATTAAATCGAGAACAACAGCCACATCTGTTCCTCTCGGATTGAATTGCGCAAGTCTATCAGTCTGAATGAATTTAGGATCATTAATATACTTTTCCATCGAAACGAGCGCAGGGTTAAATCTTTCTATGTGTCCCTACCTGTATGTTAAGATTTAATGAATCGGCTAATTCAACAATCTCTTCTGCCTGCGGAATGGTTGCTGTTATTGGTTTTTCGATAAAGATATGCTTGCCGGCGTCGAGACATATTTTTGCAAGATCGTAATGAGCGCTTGTTGTTGCTGCGATTGAACTGCTTCAACCTTATTTAATAAATCGTTTATTGATTCAAAAACATTTACACCAAATTCCTCCCCAACTACTTTCGCCTGTTCGATGTTTGAATCGTTAATACCAACGAGATTACAGTTCTCAATTTCTTTGAACATTTTTGTGTGCAGTTTGCCAAGATGCCCTGTACCTACAACACCGATATTTAATCATCATTGTTTTCCTGGTAATTTTAAATAACCTATTATTCTTTCATAACCGCCTAAAGAAGGTTCGTCATAGTAAAGAAAGATATCATAAACTTTTTTATTATTCCAGGTGTTGCCTTCAAGCACTAACCAATCGGGATTACCTACATCACCATCAATGTCATCACCAACTACATATTGATAATCGTAAATCCCTCTTTTTAAAGGAATAGTTATAGAATAAATTCCTGCTTCCGGGTTGTAATTTATATTCAGAGGATAGACGCCAGTTATTAAATGCACCCACAAGAAAAATATCACCATAAACATCATCCGGCGGGCGGATTGAAAATGTAACATTAAGATAGGTTGCATAAGGATCTTTTATGATCCATATAAATTTTATTTCCGTTGAGATCGGGAGGAACATTTAAAAAGAATCTTGAAAATTCCAACCCATCTCGTTGTGCTTTAACATCCTTTCCGCTGAAGAAGTTGAAATTACGAATATCTACCTGCCGGTACTCATTTCCCGCAGGTATATCCCTTGTAATATAAGTAAACTTCCTGTTTGCATCCCACTTGAATTGTCTTTCCAAAGTGTTCGCATTTCTTTCAATTACAATCGGCTCATAAATATTTCTATTTTGTATAATTTCCAGGCGGTCAACATAAGCCGGGAAAAAGTCATCGGGTAAATTAAAATTAGTTGTGATGTTAAAAACTTTTGCACAGCTCTCTACGGCCAATAGTTTTTATCTTCAAGCTCATCCCTTTTAAGTGTTGAACGCAGGTTTACCTCATTATTAACAACAAAAAATCTGCCTTCAGCATACACCAAAGATGTATCCTGCCAATCGGTTATATAAAATCTCCACTTACCGGAAAACGGAAGTTCGATAAAACTATCCCTGTCGGGAAAGCTTCCCTTTAAAATGATAATCAGCATCTTCAACTGTTACCGGGAGGCTCTCAAAATAAAAAAGCTGTTTGGAATTTCTGTTTTGATTTAGAAGAAAAATATTATTTGTCGGCATCCATCCTTCATCGCAAAATCTGAAGAGTATGCTTAGATTTGGTTCAAAGTCCGATTTAATATCAAACTCAACAACTAATTTGTTCTCACCGGTTAAAACAGGAAGAGCCAATCGGTCATCGGTGGTGTAAGTAACAAGACTTTTTATTTGGATATCTTGTGTATAAACACAGTTATAACCCGTAAGAAGAACTGAGAGTAAAAAATATTTTAACAAATTAATCCCCCTTTAAATATCAAATATTTCTACACATTTTATTGATGTGTAAGGAATAAAAATTTTAACCAGTTGCCCTTCCCTGTCCGCTTCCATAAGTAAGCCGTCATCAAAAGCATTTACTAATCTGCCTGTCTTAAAAACAATTTCATAAACAGGTGTGTCTGCTTTTGGGATCCATAGTCATTCCGTAATTTTCGCTCATGGTTACATTAATAGTTTGGTTCAGGTATTCTGTCCAATCTATACGCATAATGTTTTATCTCCTGTTAATAAGAATAATCTACTTGCAATATAAAAGATTCGGATTAATTATACATCATATAAAGATTGAGCTATAATAAAAAACCCTCACTCAGAAAGAATGAGGGTTTATAAATAATAATTGAATCTATAAACTAAAGTGCTTTCAACTCACTATTCAATTTACCCATTGCTTCTTTTGCATCGCCAAAATACATAAGTGTATTCGGGTAGAAGAATAATTCGTTATCAATTCCTGCATAACCAACGTTTAACGATCTCTTATTTATAACAACCGTTTTAGCATAATCGGCATTAAGGATTGGCATTCCATAAATCGGACTGCTTTGATCATGCCTTGCAGCAGGGTTAACAACATCATTTGCACCGATGACAATTACAACATCCGTATTTGGGAAGTCATCGTTGATATCTTCAAGTGCAATTAGTTCGTCGTACGGTACCTGTGCTTCTGCAAGCAGTACATTCATATGCCCGGGCATTCTTCCGGCAACAGGATGAATTGCATAACGAACTTTTACACCTTTCTTTTCGAGAGTGTTTGCAAGTTCTCTTACTGCATGCTGTGCCTGTGCAACTGCCATACCGTAACCCGGTACAATAATAACACTGCTAACGGAATCAAGAATCATTGCCAGCTCTTCGGCATCAACCGATTTTACATCACCCTTTGGTCCTGCGCTATCTGCGGCAGGTCCTTCTGCGCCGGCTGAAGCCCATCCGCCGAGAACAACATTCATTAACGAACGATTCATTGCGCGGCACATTATAAGTGTAAGTATAATTCCCGAAGCACCAACGAGAGCACCGGCAATTATCAGCATATTATTCTGCAGAACAAAACCTGTTGATGCAGCAGCCAGGCCCGAGTATGAGTTAAGCAGGGAAACCGCAACAGGCATATCGGCACCACCTATTGGCAGTACAAGTAATACACCAAGCACTAAGGCAACACCTACAACACCTAAAAGAATATCGGAACTCCCAGGATTGATAACAATATAAACACCAATTGCTATTACAGCGAGAAGCAGTAAAGCATTTAGAGGATGCTGCATAGGATATTTAACCACTTTACCGGTAACTATACCCTGAAGTTTTCCGAATGCAATTAATGAACCTGTGAAAGTTACACTGCCGATTAAAATACTTATAATAATTGTTGTGCCTGTGGTTACAGGTATTCCGGGAGCGATTTTGTAATATTCTGAAAGTGCAACTAAAACAGATGCACCGCCGCCGAATCCGTTTAGCAAACCAACCATCTGCGGCATACCTGTCATCTTAACTTTTAATGCAAATGTAGATCCGATAGCTGAACCAACAATAAGACCAATAATGATCCATTCGTAGTTAATAATATTTTTATCAAATAAAGTTACAACTATTGCTAACAGCATACCCAAAGCAGAATACATGTTTCCTTTGCGTGCTGTTTTTGGTGAACCCAACATTTTCAATCCGAAGATGAAAAATATCGAGGCAACCAGATATGTTAATTGAATTATTAAGTCCATTTTTCATCTCACTTTTTTTTGAACATTTTGAGCATCCGGTCTGTAACAAGATAACCGCCAACAACGTTTATCATTGCAAATATAACAGCCGAAAGACCAAGAATAGTACTGATTGTAAACTCCTCTAAACCTGCACTTAATAATGCGCCAACTATTGTAATGCCAGAGATAGCATTTGAGCCGGACATTAAAGGTGTGTGTAGTGTAGGAGGAACTTTAGTTATTAATTCAAAGCCTACGAATATCGCAAGCACGAAAATATAGACTAACATTAAAAAGCTTTGCCCATCCATAATTTTTACCTTATTTTTGTTTTAAATTATTAATTGAAAGCATCTGTAATTACTATAATAAATCTTTTATTCTCTTGTTTATCACTTCACCATTATTAGTAATTAAAGCTCCCTGAATTATTTCGTCTTCCATATTAAGTTCAAACTTACCTTCTTTAGTAAAGTGATTTATGAAATTCAAAATATTTTTTGAATACATATTGCTTGCGTGTGTTGGAACTAAGCTGGGAAGATTTGGTTCGCCGATAATTACCACGTTATGCTTCTTAACGGTTTTACCGTTTTCGCTTAATTCGCAATTACCACCAAACTCTACAGCCATATCTAAAATTACACTGCCGGGTCTCATATTTTTAACCATTTCCTCTGTAACGAGAACAGGTGCTTTTTTACCCGGAACAAGTGCTGTTGTTATAACAATATCGGCTTCAGTTATATGTTTGAAGATAAGTTCTTTCTGTTTCTTTAAGAATTCTTCCGAAGCTTCTTTTGCATAACCGCCTTCGTCCTGCATATCTTCGTCGGTTTCAACTTCAATAAATCTACCGCCGAGACTCTGCACTTCTTCTTTAACCGCTGGACGAATATCCGATACTTCTACAACAGCCCCTAATCTTTTTGCAGTACCCAATGCCTGCAAACCTGCAACACCGGCTCCCATAATAACAACTCTGGCAGGTGAAATTGTGCCTGCGGCAGTCATCATTAATGGAAAGATTTTACCAAGTTCATTTGCCGTCATAATTACACTTTTGTAACCGGCTATGTTTGCCTGCGAACTCAATGCATCCATCTTTTGAGCTATGGTAGTTCTTGGAATCATATCCATTGATACAACATTGATTCCTTTTGCTGCGCATTGTTTAGCACTATCAGAATAATGAAGCGGGATAAAGAAATGTTATTAATATTGTTCCGCTTTTCATCAAATCAAGCTCGTGCTTTCCTGCATCGGGATGATCTGTCGGGCGCTGAACTTTAAGAACCATATCCGCCGATGAGTAAAGGTCGTTCAAATTATCTACAACCTTTGCTCCTGCTTTTTCATAATTTTCATTAGTGAATCCGGCGTTCAAACCAGCATTACTTTCTACATGAACTTCGAATCCGGCTTTGATATATTTTGAAGCAACATCGGGAACACAAGCGACTCTATTCTCTCCGGGGAGGATCTCTTTTGGGATAACTATAATCACTTTCGTAACTCCTCTTTATTGTACAAATTACAAATAATTGACAATCAAAAATTAAGAGGATTAGCAACTAATTCCAAAAAAATCAATCTTAACTTCGTAATCAAGATTGTGAGAAGGAGGAAATTTGGTATTTATCTAGCTGGTTCGGGCTGCTCGTGTGTTAAGCAGTGAATAGTTCCAAGCCCCCATACAAGATCTATCGAATGGATTCCTATAACTGTTCTATCAGGAAATAATTCAGACAAAATACCTAATGCAATTCTGTCATTCGGATCATTAAAGGTGGGAACAAGCACTGCATAATTTGATATGTAAAAGTTTGCATAGCTTGCAGGTAATCTTTGTCCTTTGAATATAACTGGTGAAGGCATTGGAAGTTCAACAATATTTAAGTTTGAACCATCTTCAAGTTTTTCATTTTTTAGCCGTTCTTTATTTTCTTTTAATAATTTATAATTTTCATCAGAAGAATTATCTTCATCAGCAGCAACTACGGTATTATGATTTACAAACCTGCAAAGGTCATCAACGTGTCCGTGTGTATCATCGCCAGCTATGCCTTTCCCCAGCCAGATAATATTTGAAATGCCTAAATATTTATTAAATATTTTCTCATAATCTTTTTTTTCAAATCCTGGATTTCTTACCTGAACTTTTTGATCTAATAAACATTCCTCCGTAGTAATTAATGTTCCCCTGCCATTAACATCAACACTTCCACTTTCAAGAACTACTTGATGTCCGTTATATTCAGCAGTAACCTTTTTAAAATTAAATTTGTTGGAAATGTAAGAAGGGATTTTATCATCATATTTATAATCATTATACTTTGACCATGCATTGAATTTAAAATCAACAGCAGTTAGCTTTTTCTTTTCTTTAATAAAAAATGGCGATGAATCTCTTAACCATCCACGATTAGTTTTCTTTATAAAAAATTCAATGTTGGAAAGATCTGCATTAACAGATTTTAAAACATTCTCTGCGTTCAATTTATTATCTTTTGATTGAACGAGTATTCTTACTTTTTCACCGCGCGAAATATATTTAACTATTTCTGCATACACCCATTTTATAGAAGCGAACTTTCCCGGCCAATCATTTTTGTTATGAGGCCATCCAATCCAGGTGGCTTCGTGTGGTTCCCATTCGGCAGATAAACGGTATTTGTGATTATTGCTCAATATGATTTTGATTATTTTATTATTGCAAGTTCAATTATCAATTTCAAAGATCAAAAAGCAAAATTCAAAAAACTATTTTTGTTGTTTTACCTTTATAATTATCGAAGCAATTATTTTGGATATTTGATTAGCTTCATCGATTAATTGATTAAGAGTTTCTACATTTAATTTTAAACCGTCTCTTAATATGCACAACCAATATTTACATTCGTTTGCTGATTTTAGGGCAATTTCATAAAATTTAATGAAATCTTTATTAGAATGGGAGGCTCTTGCTTCGACTACGTTAGCACCAACCGATGTTGATGATCTTAGCAATTGATCGAAAAGGCTATAATAAATTCTTTTTATATCGACACTCTCTATGAGACTTATAATACTCAAAGAAAAATTGAAACATCTTTTCTTTATATCTTCCATCTATCTGTTCTATTTTGAAATTTGATTTTCGACTTTTGAATTTTGGTTTACTCATCAATAAATCTTTTTGTTATATCACCATAACTATCAATTCTTCTATCGCGGAAGAACGGGCCAGTGTCTTCGTATCTTTTCAACTGTCCAAATCAATTTCTGCAATTAGCACTTCCTCTTTATCGGCAGAACCCTGTGCAAGAATAACACCTTGTGGATTGCAAATGAAAGATTGTCCCCAAAATTCAATTCCGTCTGAATCTTTTTCAGCTTTTTCCAACCCAATTCTGTTAGCGGCTGCAACATAAACACCGTTGGCTATTGCATGTCCTCTTTGTAGGGTTTGCCAGGAATCAACTTGCTTTTTACCATGTTTTTCTTTTTCACCAGGATGCCAGCCAATTGCAGTTGGGTAGAAAATTATTGAAGCACCTTGTAATGCAGTTAATCTTGCAGCTTCGGGAAACCACTGATCCCAACAAATTAGAGTTCCTATGTTTCCATAATTAGTAGTAAAGGATTTGTAACCGGTATCTCCGGGAGTAAAATAAAATTTTTCGTAATAACCGGGGTCCTCGGGAATGTGCATCTTTCTGTAAATTCCTTTTAACTCTCCGTCCGAATCAATCATTACAATACTATTATGATATAAGCCTGAAGACCTTTTTTCAAAAACTGGAACAACAACTGCTATATTTAATTTATCAGCGAGTTTACCAATTTCATTTGTAGATTCCCCCGGGATTGTTTCAGCTAAATTAAAATTATCAATGTTTTCAGTCTGGCAAAAGTATTGCGAGCGAAAGAGTTCAGGCAGGCATATTACTTCGGCACCCTGCCTCGCAGCTTTCTCAATCCAGTTAATTGCGTTATTAAGATTTTCAGCAGGATCTATACTAAACGCCATTTGAATTACGGCTGCTACAAAATTGTTATTATTTATATCCATCTTTATTCATTAATACTTTATACTAATAACTCAAGTTGACCGTTTAACAACCTATATTTGAAAAACCGTTTGCCGAAGGCATCCCTTCGGGAGAAACGGTTTAAAAAAACATAGGGTTTTGTAAATTAACCCACGACTTAAGTCGTGGGCTAATGCGACTAAATCAAGTGTAATAACCGTTTTAACGGTTTTCTATCGCAATCGGTCAACTTGAGTTAATATCCTGATGTAGTTAAAAGATTACCGTTCTCGCTATAAATTTTTCCTCTCAATAATTTACCTTCTCTATAAAAATCTTCTTTATAAATATTTCCGTTCTTAAAATAACTCCTTACATAACCATCTAACTTCCCGTTGTAATAATTTTCAACTTGTTTAAATGCACCATTGGGATAATAATTATTTTTCTTTCCCCTTAATTTGCCATGATCATAATTCGCTTTTGATTCCAATAATCCATTTGGATAGAAAGTTTTATATTCGCCGTCTAAAACATTGTTATTGTAATACCCCACTGATTTTAATGAACCATCTTCATAATAATGTATAGAAATACCATTCTTTATATTGTCCTTATATATTTCTTCCGATTTAAGAGTGCCACCAGGGTAATAAGTTTTCTTTAATCCACGTACAACTCCCAGTAATATAATCGGTTGATGATTCAATAATTCCGTTCTCATAATACGTAAGGTACTTACCGATAATAATTCCATCCTGATACGGAATTTCTTCTTTCAGGAAACCGGAATCATAATAAACTTTTTCTATATCTTGTTTAACACCATCTTTAATAAAAGTTTCCTGATTCAAAGTTCCTTCGTTGATGATAATCTTTATCTATCTCTCAGTTGATTCCTGATTCCCTTCATAATCAAATCGAACACGGTTAATTAATTCATCGCTTATATAATCATCTCTTACTCTAATGTTTCCAGCCATATCATACAAAAGCACTTCACCTTCAATTCTTCCTTTCACAAACGTAGCATCCAATGCCACCTGGTCATTTTCATGATACACATAAACTTTCCCATCCTGAATCCCATTCACAAAAGTTCTTTCAACTTCCAGCTCGCCTGTTTTATAATATGTTCTTGAAACTCCCTGAAGAACGCCGACAACATAATTCCACTCACCCTGTAATTCGCCTGATTTATAATAAGTGTAAGTTATCACATCGAGTTTGCCCTTGTGATAATTCTGCACTGCCCAAAGCTCACCTGATTCATAATACCACCGGGATTCACCTTCCCTCATTCCATTTTTATAATTCCACTCGATGCTCACTATACCGTCTTCAAAATACCATGTGGAAAGCCCGTCTTCCTTTCCCATCCTTAAAATGCCATTCCTTTCCAAAGTTTGCCGTTTGGATAAAACTCTTTGTAAATACCATTTAAGCGGTCGTACCAATACTCACCTTCCGTTTTAATATTTCCGTTTGGTAGTATGTTCGTTTTAACTTCTGTGCCGGAGAGGGTTTTGTGAAACCAGTACGGAACTAAATAAAATTAGAATAATAAAAACTATGTTAAATCGCTTGATTATAAATTCCATAAAAATATATATTAAAAAGAAATAGAATTAAAAACCATTGCAAGCACAATCAAACACTTTCCGCTTACAACGGAGTAAATAATTAGTTACTAAGTTATTAAAATTCAATCCATTAATAAATTGATTAAATGTTGACTTTTCTGAAAATAATATTTTGAAATTTTTCCGAATTAGTCTGTTTTTCTTATATATTTATTATTTGAGTTCGAATTTCATTATCTAATATATTAACTCAAATCTTACAAATATTCTCAAAAAGAGACGGAAAGAGACAACAGAAAAAGTTTTATGCTATCTATTGTGAGTTAGGCGAAATATTGAATCTCATTCTTAAGTTCTTATTTGCTAAGCAAAAAGAGAGAGAGCATGAATAAGAGAAATATAATAACAAAATTAATTGATGAGGGATTTTATCATTTAATAAATATGATCTTAATAACAATTCTGATAAAAAAGAGTATTCTGAATTACTTCATCTAAGGGTTACTGCAAAGACCTTATGAGGCGAAAATGATGAGATCGTATTTGATATTGTTAGAATAGAAAAATAAAGTTGCTTAATTTATTGTCTTCTTATGAGGTAACAGATAAATAGATTATCTCATAATAAGATTAGGTCTATGTGAAAGAATAGCATTAGGAAGTTTTCAGTTCAATTTGAGTTGTATTTATCAGGCACTTTTTTTGCTCTACCTGAATATTCCTATTGCTAATTCGAACTATTTTGTTTGTGAATTCAAATTGTGTCATATTATTTCAATTACATTTTTGGTTAAACAATGAGTGGTATTCAGATGTTACTAGCTCTGGGAGCTGCTATTTTATTGTCCATAACAATATTCATTACAAATAGAAACACACTTTTAACTGAAGATGTTTTATATGATTCAAATTTTGAGATTAAATAAGGGGGATGACAATATCTGATGTCACCCCTAAATGTAAAAATCATTGCGCTTTTCTTAAGTTTATTTTTTCTCTCTCAAGGAGTCTATACTCATAGCTTTCAATAAATATCTCACTTGATTTACAAATTGTTTATTTTGTAAAATATTTATAATAATGAACTATATAGACAAAGAAATAGCAAACATAGAATTTCTGATGGAAGACCTTCAGGAAGGTATATGGAAGATTGATAAAGATGCGTTTACTACTTATGTAAATGATAAGTTGGCTGACATGCTGGGTTATACTTCTGAAGAAATGTTAGGAAAACACTTGTTCAGTTTTATGGATAAGAAAGCAGTGAAATATGCAACTCAAACGCTTGATGAAAGGAGAAAGGATAAGAGAGATACTTCCGAATTTGAATTCCTTCACAAAAGCGGTA
>PVMK01125641.1_pt1 | contig 13390 bp, 13 predicted proteins | sample 1853481 | NCBI WGS metagenome assembly PVMK01 (sample SAMN08533507, study PRJNA380276) | Marine sediment metagenome, whole genome shotgun sequencing project.
GGTATCAGCCACGAAGACATGTCTCGCTTCCTGATTCAGTCGTTGTCCATTGCAGGCCGTGCAGGCTTTCTGGCTGATGTACTTGGATAATTCCTCGCGCACGATGCGTGAATCTGTCTCGCGGTAGCGCCGTTCCAGGTTGGGAATGATTCCGGCAAACGGGTGTCTGCGTTTTTGCACACCGCTGTCGCCGAAGTAACGGAACTCAATGATTTCATCACCGCTACCATAAAGCACGGTGTCACGGATTTTCTTCGGCAGTTCTTCAAAAGGCGTGTCGACATCGAATCCGTAATGTTTTGCCAGCGCCTGGATGATTTGGAAATAGTATGCGTTGCGGCGATCCCATCCGCGGACCGCACCGCCGGCCAGGCTGACATGGGTGCTGCTCACGACCCGGTCCGGATCAAAAAACTGGCTCACACCGAGGCCATCACACTCCGGACAGGCGCCATTCGGATTGTTGAAAGAAAACATCCGGGGCTCGAGTTCTTGCAGGCTGTAGTCGCAATAGGGGCAGGAAAAGCGGGCGCTGAACAGTTTCTCTTCCAGCGCGCTGTCTTCATCCATCGGCGAGATCACGGCGATTCCCTCTGTCAGCGTGATCGCTGTTTCGAAAGACTCGGCCAGCCTTTGCTTCAAATCCTCCCGGACGCGAATGCGGTCTACGACAACTTCGATTGAATGCTTTCGGCGCAATTCCAGGGGCGGTACTTCGTCCAGGTCATAAACGCTGCCGTCGACGCGTGCACGCACAAAACCCTGGGCGCGGAGTTCATCAATCAGTTGCAGGTGCTCACCCTTACGGTTGCGCACCACCGGCGCCAGCAGCATCAGCTTGCTGCCTTCCGGCATGTTCATCACATGGTCCACCATCTGGCTGATGGTCTGCGCCTGCAGCGGAATGCCGTGGTCCGGGCAGCAAGGCGTACCCACCCGGGCAAACAACAATCTCAGGTAGTCGTAAATTTCAGTAATCGTTCCGACGGTTGAGCGGGGATTGTGCGAAGTTGATTTCTGCTCAATGGAGATAGCGGGTGACAAGCCTTCGATGTGATCGACATCCGGCTTTTCCATTATGGACAGGAACTGGCGCGCATAAGCGGAAAGCGATTCGACGTAGCGGCGCTGGCCCTCCGCGTAGATGGTGTCGAAAGCCAGCGAAGACTTTCCTGATCCCGAGATTCCGGTAATGACGATGAGTTTGTCCCGGGGTAAATCCAGGTCAATATTGTCGAGATTGTGGGTACGGGCCCCGCGTATGATTATCTTGTCCATGATGTATTTGCAGGGCGGAATTTCCGTCATCCAAACCACACACTATACTCCCGGAAGTGATTTGCAGGCAAAGTCCTTTATGTTTTATTCTAAAAACGCGAAAATACGTTAAGAAATCCCAATGCATTGTGCACAAGGGCAAATCCACCCCGAATTCTGAATATAACCAGGGTCATCTACCTGTCAGAGTAGTTTTAGGATATAATTATCTGTTCCCAGAGGTTGACCAAACCCCTTAAAACAGCTAACATTCCCGCCCTTTTGTAGGGCCGTTCTCACACGGAGCTGGAATCCAATGTACGCAGTATTTAAAACCGGTGGCAAGCAGTACCGTGCAACCACCGGGGACGTTTTAAAAGTCGAAAAAATTGAAGCCGAAAAAGGCGCAACGCTTGAACTCGATAAAGTATTGATGGTCGGTGAAGGCGAAGACGTGAAAATCGGCGCACCTTACCTCGAAGGGGGCAAGGTAACCGCTACCGTGCTCGACCACGGCCGGCGTGACAAAATTAAGGTTATCAAGTTCAAGCGCCGCAAGAACTATCGCAGGCAGATGGGACACCGGCAGTACTTCACCCAGATTGAAATTACTGGCATTGACGCCTGACAGCGGAGGAATTGACTCATGGCACATAAAAAAGCAGGCGGCAGTACACGAAATGGCCGCGACTCGAATCCCAAGTACCTTGGTGTGAAGCGCTATGGTGGCGAATCCGTGCTGGCCGGTAATATTATCGTTCGGCAACGGGGCACTCGTTTCCATGCAGGTGACAACGTTGGTGTTGGTCGTGACCACACCCTGTTTGCACTGTCAGATGGCAAGGTCAGGTTTGAAAACAAGGGACTCCCGAAGCGTAAATACGTCAGTGTGGAAACTTCCTGAACCTGAATTGGTTTTGAACGAAAACCCCGCTCAGGCGGGGTTTTTTTTGAGCCTTCGAAAATCCCGGATTTTCCCTGACGCATGAAATCAGAGATAAAATAGCAGCATGAAATTCGTTGATGAAGCCAATATCGCAGTAATCGCCGGCAACGGGGGCAACGGTTCTTCCTCGTTCCGCAGGGAAAAGTACATCCAGTACGGTGGTCCCGATGGTGGTGACGGCGGCCGTGGCGGCAGCGTGTACCTGGAAGGTGATTCGGGTTTGAATACCCTGGTCGATTTCCGGCACCTGAGAAAATACAAGGCACAAAACGGCCAGCACGGCATGGGTCGAAACAAGACTGGCAAAAGTGGTGAGGATGTCGTCATCAGAGTTCCCCTGGGCACGATTATCGCGGATACGGAAACCGGGGAGCGGATCGGAGATGTTACGGCTCATGGTCAGCATTTACTGGTCGCAAAAGGTGGCAGGGGTGGTCTCGGCAATGTCCATTTCAAAAGTTCCACCAATCGCTCGCCACGCAAGACTATACCGGGCAGCCCCGGTGAGATATTCGACCTCCACCTCGAACTGAAGGTGCTGGCGGATGTGGGACTGCTGGGTTTTCCCAATGCGGGAAAATCTACGCTGATCAGCGCGGTCTCGGCCGCACGGCCAAAAGTGGCGGATTATCCCTTCACCACGCTGTATCCCAACCTGGGAGTAGTTCGCATCGATGTGGATCGCAGTTTCGTGATTGCGGATATTCCCGGCCTGATCGAGGGTGCTGCAGAAGGCACAGGCCTGGGTATCCAGTTCCTGAAACATTTGCAACGCACCCGCCTGCTCCTGCACCTGGTGGACCTGGCGCCCCTGGCTCTCGATGTCGACCCGGTGGATCAGGTGCGGCAACTGGAGCAGGAACTGGAGAAATTCGATGCGGGCCTGATGGATAAACCCCGTTGGCTGGTCTTTAGCAAGGCTGATCTTCTGCCGGCAGATGAAGCGGGTAAAAAGGCTGAAGAGGTCGTCGACGCCCTGGCTTGGAAAGGACCCTGGATGCTGATTTCTTCCATTACCGGGAGCGGTACGGCGGAATTGATGCAGAAAGTCTCCGCTGAGCTGGAATTGCTGGAAGATGAAGAGGCAGTGGCTGTTGCAGAGATTGGGGCACTGCCTGAATCATTGCCCGAAGAGTGGCCCGAAGAACAAGCCAAAGAATAAGCCGAAGAGTGGCCCGCAAAACGACCCGAAGAAACCAATTGGCACAAAAAAGCCCCGCCTCAAGCGGGGCTTTTCCATATTCAGCTGCCAGGCTGACCAGTCTGGCTGACAGGTAATAAGGCCTGTTGTTTACATGGCCCTCACGTGGGTATTGAGACGTGATTTATGCCGGGCAGCCTTGTTTTTCGGCATCAGGCCCTTCGCCACGGAACGATCAATGGCGGGCACCGCTGCTTTGTAAGCGGTTTCGGCTGCGGATTTGTCGCCTGAATTGATAGCTTTCAAAACGCTCTTGATGGCCGTGCGGACATGCGAACGCTGGCCGGCATTGCGGCGGCGGTTGCGTTCTGACTGACGTGCCCGTTTACGAGCTGATAAACTGTTAGCCAAGGTATTTCTCCAAAAACAATAAATTCAATAAGCAAGCCGACTATTTTCTTATTTTTCCCGATGCAGGTCAATATAATTAATAGATTGGAGATCAAATCAGGCAGGGTGGGGCTTTCCCGGGAGCGAATACTTTGAAATTGCTGAAATCCGCCTTCACGGTAGGTTCGGCCACTGTCACCTCGCGCATCCTGGGTTTTGTCCGTGACGTGGTCTTTGCGCGCTATTTCGGCGCCAGTGGTGAAACCGACGCCTTCTTTCTGGCTTTCAAGATCCCGAATTTCATGCGCCGGCTGTTTGCGGAGGGCTCTTTCTCGCTGGCCTTTGTTCCGGTGCTTTCGGAAGTTCGAGCCAGCGGAGACCGGCGGGCGCTGAAAGACCTGATCGATCATGTCGCGGGTACTCTGGCCGGAATATTATTGGTATTTACTGCAATCGGTGTGCTGGCGGCGCCTGTTGTATTGGCAATTTTCGCACCCGGTTGGTTGCTCGATGGCCGCCAGGAATTCTGGCTTTCGGCCAGTATGTTGCGAATCACCTTCCCGTACATCCTGCTGATCTCTCTGACCGCCCTGGCCGGAGGTATTCTGAATACCTTCGAGCGATTCATAGTCCCGGCACTGACGCCGGTGCTGTTGAATATTTCTCTGATTGCCGCGGCTGTGCTGTTTTCCGGAAAGATGGATGTGCCCGTGAAGGCCCTGGCCTGGGGCGTGCTGGTGGCCGGGATCGCGCAGTTGCTAATTCAGGTGCCCGCGCTCATGCGGCTGGGCGTGGTGCCTCGCCCGCGCTGGGGTTGGCGGCATTCAGGGGTAAGAAAAATATTGCGCCTGATGATCCCCACACTGATCGGGTCTTCTGTCGCTCAGGTTAATCTGCTGCTGGATATGGTCATCGCCACGTTCCTGGTCAGCGGCAGCGTCACCTGGTTGTACTACTCCGACCGCCTGCTGGAGTTTCCGCTCGGCGTATTTGGCGTCGCCCTGTCCACCGTGATCCTGCCCAACCTGTCCCGAAAGTTTGCCGCGAAGAACCCGCAGGGGTTTTCAGCCACGCTGGATTGGGCCCTCCGCCTGGCGTTGATCATCACACTGCCAGCCGCATTGGGCCTGGTGTTGCTGGCTACCCCGATCCTGATCACCCTTTTTCAGTACCAGGCATTCCAGATGAGTGATGTGGAAATGTCGGCGCTGAGTCTCTCCGCCTATGCGGCAGGCTTGCCAGCCTTTATTGCGGTCAAGGTGCTGGCCCCTGGCTATTACGCCCGGCAGGACACCAAGACACCCGTGAAGATTGCCATTATCGCGATGGTATCCAATATGCTGCTTAATTTCCTCTTCGTCGGAACCTTGGTGGCAATGCAGTTCAAAGGCCCGCATACCGGGTTGGCGCTGGCCAGTTCAGTGGCGGCTTACGTCAATGCAGGGCTGCTTTACCGCGGTTTGCGGCGCCAGGGAACCTATCACCCGGAACCTGGCTGGGGCAGGGTCAGCCGGGCAGTCATCCTGGCCTGTTTCGCCATGCTTGCCGCGCTGTTGTGGCAGGTCGGTGAAGCTCAGCAATGGGCCGATCTGGCGGCCCTGGCCAGGGCCGGCCGGCTCGTTGTGTTGATACTGTTAGGCGTGGTGGCCTACGGTTTAGTCCTGGTTGCCGGTGGCCTGCGCAAACATCACTTGGTAAAAGGCTCATCCTGAACCCGTTTTCAGGGCCTCAACACTGGTATAATTTGATGTTTTTTGCGGCTTGCAAACGGCATGATGCGTGTTATCAGAAACACAGTTGGCAACATTGACCCGGGAGGGAAGGCAGCCCGGGCTTCGACTGTGGCCGTCGGGAACTTCGATGGTGTACACCGGGGGCACCTGGCGCTGATCAATCGTTGCAAGGAAAAATCCGCTGCCGGTGACTCCATTGTGGTGGTGACTTTTGAGCCCTTGCCGCAAACGTTTTTCCAGCCGGAACTCGCGCCTGCCCGGCTCTCCACGGTGTACCAGAAATTATCCTTCCTTGAAGCAGCCGGTGTGGACCTGGTCTGGTTGATGCGGTTCGGGAAGGCGTTGGCAAACCTGACGGCACGAGAATTTGTCGAACAGGCACTGGTTTCGGACATGGGTGGAAAATGTATCGTCATTGGCGAAGATTTTCGCTTTGGCCGCGGCCGTGAAGGTAATGCCGCCATGCTGCGCGAATTCGGTGCACAGATGGGCTTCACGGTCGAAACGGTAGCGGCTGTGGAGTGCGCCGGCCAACGCATATCCAGCAGTGGTATCCGGAAAAAGCTGGCGGCAGGTGATTTTGAAGCGGCAGCTGAATGGCTGGGCCGTTCGTTCACAATGGAAGGCCGCGTGGTACCGGGCGCGAAGCTGGGAAGAAAGCTGGGGTACCCGACGGCAAACATGAGAGTACGGGCTCGGCCGAGCCCGCTGCACGGCGTATTCGCTGTGTTTGCCAGGCAGGTGGGGCAGCCCTGGCTGCCGGCGGTGAGCAACCTCGGACGCAGGCCGGCGGTGGGAGGCCGGGAAACGCTGCTCGAAGTGCATTTTTTTGATTTCGATAAAGATCTTTACGGGCAGCGCCTTGAAGTGCAATTTGTGGCAAAGTTACGTGATGAATTGGACTTTGAGTCCCTGGATGACCTCATTGCCCAGATGAAACGTGATGAGGCGCAGGCCAGGTCATACCTGGCACAGACAACAATGCCGGAGTAACCGGCGCAGGTAACACTGAAGCATGGATTATAAAGACACAATCAATCTGCCCAAAACCAGTTTCGCGATGAAGGCCAACCTGGCCAACCGCGAGCCCGGCATGATCTCGGCATGGGAGGAGTCAGGCCTGTTCGGGAAAATCCAGCAGGAAACCGCTGACCGTCCCGTGTGGATACTTCACGACGGACCACCTTATGCCAACGGTGACATCCACATGGGTCATGCGGTCAACAAGATACTCAAGGACATGGTGGTCAAGTCCCGCCTGATGGCAGGTTTTCATTCACCCTATGTCCCCGGCTGGGATTGCCATGGGCTTCCGATCGAACTGCAGGTCGAGAAAAAAGTCGGCAAGGTTGGCCACAAGGTGGATGCGGCGACCTTCCGGCAAAAATGCCGGGAATATGCCGAGCGGCAGATTGATCTGCAGAAGGCCGGTTTCCGGCGCATGGGGGTTTTGGGCGACTGGGACAAGCCATACGCGACCAAGAATTTTCTGTACGAGGCGGACATGATCCGCGCCCTGGCTTCCATCATTGAAGGTGGCCATCTCACACAAGGCGTCAAGCCGGTGAACTGGTGCTTCGATTGCGGTTCTGCACTGGCAGAGGCGGAAATTGAATACCAGGACAAGACATCCCCGGCGATCGACGTCATGTTTCGCGCCGTCGACCGGGATGCGCTGTTTGCTGTGTTTGCTGTGAATCCGGCAGACGGGGACGTCGGCATTCCCATCTGGACAACTACGCCGTGGACCCTGCCGGCCAATGAAGCAGTAGCCCTGCACGCCGAACTGGATTACGTGCTATTGAATGCTACCGCGCATGGCGAGGCGATCAACCTGGTGCTCGCCGCCGATTTGCAGGATGCCGTTAGCACGCGCCTGGGCCTGGAAAACATCCAGGTGCTGGGCACGGTAAAGGGTGCGGCCCTGGAGCACCAGAGGCTGCATCACCCGTTTTACAAGCGTGATGTGCCGGTGATTCTCGGTGATCACGTAACCACCGAAGCGGGTACCGGAGCGGTACATACGGCGCCGGGCCATGGTGAGGAGGATTTCCAGGTAGGAAAACTTTATGATCTGCCCGTTACCAGCCCCGTTGGCAGCGATGGCTGTTACCTGGAAGACGTGGAACTGTTCGCCGGGCAATGGGTGTGGAAGGCGAACGAAGAGATTCTCAAGGTGATGCACAGTAATGGCACGCTTCTGTTTAACGAGGATTTTGAGCACAGTTACCCGCATTGCTGGCGGCACAAGACGCCCACCGCATTCCGTGTGACACCACAATGGTTTATCAGCATGACACAGGCCGGGTTGCGCGATAACGCGCTCGAAGCCATCAAGGATGTGCGCTGGGTGCCCGGATGGGGCCAGGAACGCATAAAAGGTATGGTTCAAAGCCGCCCGGACTGGTGTATTTCGAGGCAGAGAACCTGGGGTGTTCCGATCACCTTGTTCGTTGACCGGCAAACCAATGAACTGCATCCGCTCGCCATTGATCTGATGCACAAAGCGGCGGACCTGGTGGAAGAGCAAGGCATCGATTGCTGGTATGAAGATGATATTTTCCAGCGCCTGGCCGTGGATGAAACGCATTACGAACGGGTGACCGATATCCTTGATGTCTGGTTCGATTCAGGTGTGTCTCATCGCTGCGTGCTGGATGAACGAGCCGAACTGAAACGCCCGGCACAGATGTATCTCGAGGGCTCGGACCAGCACCGTGGCTGGTTCCAGTCATCACTGTTGACCTCAGTCGCCATGCATGGCAATGCGCCTTATGAGCAGGTTCTGACCCATGGTTTCGTAGTAGACGCGGAAGGCCGCAAAATGTCGAAATCGTTGGGCAACGTGATTTCACCCACAAAAATAATGAATACACTGGGTGCTGACGTGATGCGATTGTGGGTAGCGGCTGCAGACTACCGCGGTGAAATGACCGTTTCCGATGAGATTCTCAAGCGCGTCTCAGACGCCTACAGACGAATCCGCAACACGGTGCGATTCCTGCTGGGTAACCTGGATGGCTTTGGGCCTGGCCAGGCGGTGAACCCGGCGGACATGTTGCCGCTGGATCGCTGGGCTGTAGACCGTGCTGCGCAACTGCAGGAGCAGGTGCAGGCGGCATATGACGATTACCAGTTCCTGCAGATTTACCAGAAAGTGCACCATTTCTGCGCCGTAGACATGGGCGCGTTTTACCTGGATATCCTCAAGGACAGGCTCTACACCACCGCTTACGACAGCCTGCCGCGCAAATCCGCTCAAACCGCAATGTTCCATGTACTCGAAGCCATGGTGTGCTGGATTGCCCCGGTACTCAGTTTTACCGCGGAAGAAATTCACCAGCATGTGCCGGGCGAACGCAGCAGCAGTATTTTCCTGGAAACATGGTATGACGGCCTGTTCGAACTCGACGACAAGGACGTGGAACGCAGGCGCTGGCAGCAGATCATTGCCGTGCGCGAAGAGGTCAGTAAATCCATCGAGGTGGTCCGCCGCGACGGCAGGGCAGGTTCTTCACTGGCGGTGGAAGTTGACCTGTGGCTTGACGGTGAACTGCGTGATGCCATCGACTGGCTGGGGGATGAACTCAGGTTCGTGCTGCTGACCTCCGCAGCCCGGGTTGGTGATTTTGTCTCGGCGCCGGCCGGGGCTGAGAAAATCCAGCTGGAAAACGGCAGCCTGGCCTTGATGGTTACGCCATCCAAACATGAAAAATGCGTACGTTGCTGGCACTACCTGGCCGATGTGGGCTCGAACAAGGAACATCCCGAAATCTGTGGACGCTGCGTGGACAACGTCAGCGGACCAGGCGAGATCAGGCGCATCGGTTGAAGAAACGGGCGAATGAACGATATTCAGGCAGAATCAGCGCGACGTGTCTTTCCACCTTATTCCTGGGCTTGGTTGCTGCTCAGTGCATTGGTCATATTGCTGGATTGGGAAACCAAGCAATGGGCGAGCGAGTCGCTGGAACTATATCGCCCGCAGGAAGTTTTTTTCTGGCTTAACATGACTCTTGCGCACAATTACGGCGCTGCATTCAGCTTCCTGAACGATGCCGGTGGCTGGCAGCGCTGGCTGTTCAGCGTGCTGGCCTTTGTGGTCAGCCTGGTGTTGCTGGTTTGGCTGATTCGACTGCCACGATCGGAATGGCCGACCAGCTTGTCCCTGGCGTTAATCATTGGCGGTGCGGTCGGTAACCTGATAGATCGCATTCAGCTGGGTTACGTGGTTGATTTTGTCGATGTCTACTACCGGGATTGGCATTATCCGGCTTTCAATGTCGCCGATTCCGCGATTACGGTTGGCGTCGTGCTGTTGTTGCTGGATGGGATCTTTCTAAGCCGCTCCAGGAGGAAAAGCGAATAATGGATATATTCCTCGCCAACCCGAGGGGATTCTGCGCGGGAGTGGACCGGGCCATCGAGATTGTCGAACGTGCGCTTGAACTGTTTGGTGCACCCATTTACGTGCGTCATGAAGTCGTTCACAATCGCTTCGTCGTGGATAACCTGACCCGGGCCGGCGCTGTTTTTGTTGACGAACTGGACCAGGTGCCTGATAACTCGACGGTTATTTTCAGCGCCCATGGCGTATCCAAGGCTGTACGGCAGGCCGGATCGATACGCGGTTTGAAAATATTCGATGCTACCTGTCCCCTGGTAACCAAGGTTCACATGGAAGTCGCCAGGCATTGCAGGGCGGGACAGGACGCGGTGCTGATCGGACATGCCGGCCACCCGGAAGTGGAAGGCACATTGGGCCAGTGGATGGAATCTCCGCCCAATAACAACCGGATTTATCTGGTTGAGGCTCCTGCAGACGTGGATGCGCTGGAAGTGGAGCATCCCGGGGATATCGCATATATCACTCAGACCACCCTTTCGGTTGATGATGCGAAAGATGTCATTAGTGCATTGAGGAAAAGGTTTCCTGCGATAGCGGGTCAAAAACACGATGATATCTGCTACGCCACCCAGAATCGCCAGGATGCGGTGAAGGAACTGGCGCAGAAGGTGGATTTGATGCTGGTTGTCGGCTCAGTGAACAGTTCCAATTCGAACCGTCTGCGCGAGTTGGCCGGGAAACAAGGGATTGCATCCTACCTGATAGATGGCGCAGAGGACATCAGGAAAGACTGGCTGACCGGCATTAAAGCCGTGGGCGTCACCGCGGGTGCATCTGCGCCGGAGAGCCTGGTGCAGGAAGTGGTGCAAAGTCTCAAGCAACTGGGGGGTGAAAGCTCCGAGGAAGTACCCGGCAGGGCCGAAACGATGGAGTTTGCACTACCCAGGGAACTTCGAATCAAGCTTGTTAATCAGTCCTGATCTTAGCGCCCGGACCAGCATTTCCATAAATTTTCTTCCGCACCGCTGATGGAGCGAGCACCAGCCTGGTCGAGGCTGAGGCTGCCGCAACGGTCGTTTGTCTGATTCATGACTGGTTCCGCGGTCAGGGTGTATTCCATGCTCGATGTATTGGCTTCCGGTTCAATGGAAAGCTGGTAGTGCATTTTCTTGCTGTTGCCGGTGCATTGCGTAGTGTCATAGGCGCCGGTTCGGGCGCGATGACGTTCCTGGCAAGTTGCCGCGCTGGTCAGCATCCGGATGGCTTCCACTCTGTAACCACGTTCGAGATAGCCCTGGTAGTAGGGCAGGGCGAAGGAAAGCAATAATCCAAGCAACCCCACGACCAGGATTATTTCAATCAGGGTGAAGCCTTTATTCATCGCCGTTGTCTCCATGCCAGGCGGCCGCAACTGAATTGCGGATGGGACTGTTGATCAAATTGCGTGCAAAAGTCATCCGGTTCAGGGTCAGGTGGGAACTCGCCCAGTTGATAGTCTCCGCCCCACGGCCTGGCAACGATGGACTCGGTCACCGCCACGCTGGCCGGGTGAATGCCAGAGCCACGCGCCAGAATGCGGTAATAGGCAATCCCTTCGGTGCCGTCTTCGAGCCCGTTGCCGGCAAAGGGTTGAAAATGCAATTCCTCCAGAATCCAGAGAGGAGGTTGTGATCCGCTATTTTCGTAGGAGATGGTTTTTTCACCCGAGACGGGGTGGGTTCCGGCCTCTATTCCATTGGTACGCCACCAGGCAGCGCTTTGATATTCAGCCAGCGGCGGGAGTTCACCCGCGCTCCGGATTGCAACAGGAAGTACGCAATTCGAGATACAGTCTGCTTCGCGCTCATAATTCGGGCGGCTGAACAGCCATCTGCTGGCGTAAGAGCCTGCAATTTCGGAATTTTCCAGCGCCAGCATATCCTGCCTGGAATTGGATGCCATGTGCTTTTGCAAAATCATACTGGAAGCCGCCATCAGTCCGAGCAGACTGATGGCGGAGAGCAGCACCAGGCCTGCGATCAAGGCGATGCCGCGTTCGTTCACCCGCTGCGGCCCTTGATAGAGGCGGTGAACTCAAGCAGCAGGCGGAGCTTGCCATCTGCTGATGCCGTGTAGTTTGAATCGAGTATTGAAAAAACCTGGCTGGTGCTTTCTACAACGGGATCAGAGCTGCTCAGCAGCAATCCGATCCGGATGCCGAGGATCTGTGACTGGTCCGCCCAGTCTCCCCCTTTTACCCAAAGGTCGACTTGGCCATCCCCGTTGCTGTCTTTTCCATAAAGCGCCTGGAAGGACTCAACGTTACGCACGAAGCCCTGGTGGTTCACCTGGGTGATGAGTTCTGCCAGTGTCGGCCCGTAACGGCAGGTATGGGTCAGGTCCTTCCGGTCGTTCAGGTCAAAGCGGGACTCACGTATGTAAAAAGCGGACTGCCCGAATTCATCCTGAATGGGATTCCGGTTATCGAAACAATTGGTATTGGACCAGGCACGGATCGCGAGACGGTCACTCCGGCTGGTGACCTGATCCCCGGTTTCAGGAGTGAGCCCCTGAGGCCCGAAGTTTTCGTTCCAGGGCTGGGGGCTGAAACCGGTTTGCCGGATTAGCCTGCCCAGAGTGGATATTGCATAGCGTCCGTTCTCCTGCACTTCAGCCTGGTTTTCCTGCAGGCGGAAACTGCTTCGGGCTGCCGATACGATCTGAACCAGCCCCATAATCAGGAAAGCTGCAATCAGAACTGCGACCAGCAGCTCGACCAGGGTCAGGCCCCCCTGGGCTGTGCGTAGTGTTGGTCTACTCCGGGTGTTCATGAACAGGTCGAAGTTCAAAGAGGCAAGCGGGCCACGAGACGCCTCAGGCCACCATCCTCTTCATTGAGATGTCGTGATTCCAGCCAGAAGACCTTGACGACCAGACCGCCCGCACCATCGCAGGCGGCATCGGCTGCATGGCCGTCATCGGGTGTACTGTCGCGGCAGACCAGGCCATTGCCTCTGGGCAACTCATCGGCCAGTTCCTGTTGCCAGGCCCCCAGTTCCGCCGAAGCCAGTTGTTGGCCCGAGCAGGCCACGTCATCGATGCAGACACTATTATTATCGGGCGGCAAGGGATTGACGTAATGGCCCATTGCGTCGGAGTTCAGGGCGATCATTTCCGCCAGCGAACTGGCCTTGATGGAGGCCACCGTCTGGTGGCCTGCCTCAGCTGTTCCCATCACGGCCGTAAGCAACAGCATTGATAAACCTGCCAGACCCATGGAAAAGATCGCCGCCGCGACCGTAACCTCGATCAATGAAAATCCTGATTCTGTGCTTGCTGGTAGCTTCACGTCTGCTCCTCCCGGCTGGTCATTGCCTGTTTCTTTGTGCAGTGAGAGTCCATTCTCCGAAAAAAGGGAAGCGCCGAGTATCGGAAATTCATGATAAAAGATGTAGGAGTTTTCTGATTTTTCCGCCGGAATTCAAAGTGGTATTGTTAATAAGGAGGGTTTTGAATATACTGGCGCCCCTTCCCAGTGCCGGCATAGCTCAGCTGGTAGAGCAACGCATTCGTAATGCGTAGGTCAGGTGTTCGAG
>PVMK01119576.1_pt1 | contig 13389 bp, 15 predicted proteins | sample 1853481 | NCBI WGS metagenome assembly PVMK01 (sample SAMN08533507, study PRJNA380276) | Marine sediment metagenome, whole genome shotgun sequencing project.
ACCCTGTCACTGCCGGGGAAATCAAGAGACTTCAATGAATTTGTTCGACAGTACCCGATAACTATACAGATGACACAGGCAGCTTCTTGGCAACTGTCGGGAAAAGGCTCATATCCGTGTGCGGCAGAAAGAGGGATGCCACATAATGGTTCATAAAGTTAGGACTTTCAGATAACTCCATGTTGGTCATCAGCTTACTTACCACATCACGTTCCAGAAACCTTTTGTGGTCGGTGAGACTTATCTGCGCCCCAGTAACGAGGCATTTCCGAGGTAATAGAATTTATCCCTATCTATATCCGGCAACAGACCGATGCAGATGGCCTGCTCCAGATCAATGTAGTTGCCGAAGTTGCCGGCCAGGATAACCCTGTCAAGATCAGAAAAGGTCATGCTTACTGATTCAAGCAGAGTCTGGTAGCCGGCATACATGGCGCCCTTGGCCCGCATAAGGTTATCAAGATCAACTTCAGTGATGACAATGTCCTCATCCACTGCTGAATCTTTAGACCAGACCAGGACATATTCGTAACCATCATTGCCTTCCCGGATTCTGGGGTGATCAAACTCTCGATTGAATTTCCCCTGCTGGTCGATGACCCCTGCTTCAAGTAGTTCCGCCACGATGCTGATCAACCCGGAGCCGCAGATACCCTGGGGCTTGGCATGGTTGATGGTGATGATCATGGGGTCCAGAGTCTCTGGCTCAATATGAAAATTTTCAATGGCACCGCCTGTGGCCCGCATTCCATGCTTGATGCCGCCTCCCTCAAAAGCCGGACCCGCGGAACAGGCTGCGCAGACCATCCACTCCTGGTTACCTATGACGATCTCACCATTTGTGCCTATATCAATAAACAGCGTCAGTTCCGGGCTTTTATGCATCTGGCAGGCATGGACGCCGGAGGTGATATCGCCCCCGACATAACTTGCAACTGAAGGATAGAGAAAAAGCCGGACAGAGGGATGGGCGGAGATCCCTATAGATGAAGCACGTGTTATGGGATACTGGTTGCAGGTGGGAGTATAGGGCGCTTCACGAACAAACTTTGGATTGAGCCCCAGCAAAAGATGGGACATGGTAGTATTGCCGGCAGCCATTATATAGCTGATGTCATTATGGACTATGGAGACTTTTTTGCAGAGCGTCTCAATGACATTATTAATAGTGTGGATCACCCTTTCCTGAAGTGCCTCAAGACCTCCGGGTCGCTGAGAATAAACAATCCGGGAAATCACATCTTCACCATACTGGATCTGCCCATTATACTCAGAGGCCTCAGCAATCACTTCACCCGTATTAAGGTTAATGAGCACCCCGCACACAGTTGTGGTGCCGATATCCACAGCAAGACCATAAAATGTATCCTTTGTATCGCCTGGTTCAACAGCAATAATGCGGGAAGGCTCTTCGGCCCTTTTGCCGCGCAGCAGGATGGCGGTTATCTCCCAGTCGGCTTTGCGCATGATAAAAGGAAGTTCCTGGAGCAATTCAGGGTGATCATAGGAAGGCTCCCGGCATTCCGGGCAACCCCTGCTTATAGCCCGGGTAAGTCTCTGTAAGTCTGAAACGTTATCTTCTATGCTGGGCTTACTCAAGGAGAAGAACCGTTTTTCCACCGGCGGTTCAACATCCCATACGCCGATGAGATCATCAAGGGAGCGGGCAGAAATTGACCGGGTGGTCTTAGGCTTCCTTTTCAGTTTCTTGCCGTCTTTTCTGATAGTCTCGGGAATCTGCACCACAAGATCAGTGACGACCTTTGACTGGCAGGCAAGCCGGAACCCCTGTTCTATCTCTGCGCTTTTCAGCTGCGTTGCCTGGGTGGCGGCAACTTCCCCCTGCTCTATCTGGACCTTGCACTTGCCGCATACACCTTCACCACCGCAAAAGGCATGGATATAAACCCCGGCGTTGGCCGCGACATCAAGCAGGTTCTCTCCTTCCTCAACAGTTACCTTGACATCATCGGGTAAAAAATGGACTGTTTTTGCCATATATATGAAAGCTCCTAAATAGTTCCCATCCGAAAATCAGTAGATCTTAAGGGTATTATAAAAATTTGTTTCCATTTCGGAAACTTGATTATTTGCAGCCCAATGGACCCCTTTTTCCGCTTTTTTTCAAACGAAAATATCCCTTTTACGCTCAGATCAAAACAAAATAAGGTCATAAATGCATGGGATACAATTTATGCTGATCAACAGTTTACTGAAAACATTTATTCTGGTAGAGTTGCCAACCTGTTTGAAAACAGACCATTTTTCAAAAAGATAATAGATAATTCCCCGTTGCAATAAAGACTTTAATATATCCACGGAACTTTTCCATGCAAAACGAACAACTGCCAGACTTTGTTAATTTTTTATTGCAGCCGACCGCCTACGCTCCAGCCCCTGAAACTGTCAAGCTTGTCCAGACGCATATTTCCTACGTCTTCATAGCAGGCGATTTTGTCTATAAATTTAAGAAACCGGTTGATTTTGGCTTTCTTGACTTTACCACCCTTGCCAAAAGGCACCAGTATTGCCGGCAGGAACTCATTTTAAACCGACGCCTCTGCCCCTCGATCTATCTTGACCTTGTTGCCTTGGAAAAGATAAACGGCAACTTCAACCTGACGAGCCAGGCACATGCAAACGTGGACAATACTGTAGAATTTGGCGTTAAGATGAAGCGCATGCCCGAAGAGCGGATGATGGCCAATGTCATCAGGGCCGGTGGGCTAAACCCTGAAATGGTTGATGCTGTCTGTGATGTCCTGGTTCCTTTCTATGCCAAAGCTGACGGCGGGCCTGAAATACAGGAATTCGGCAGGCCGGAAGCAGTCAGTGTGAACATTTTTGAAAACTTCTCGCAGACTGAGACTTTTATCGGCAGTCAATCACTCAGCAAATCTCAGTTTGACCGTATCAAAAAATTTTCCACCACGTTTCTCCAGCAGGATGACCTCTTTGCTGAAAGAATTTCTGCCGGCCGTATCCGTGACTGCCATGGAGATATGTATTCCGCAAATATCTGCCTGGCGGACAAGGTATATATTTTTGATTGTATCGAGTTTAATGAACGTTTCCGCTTCTGTGACGTGGCAAGCGATATAGCCTTTCTTGCCATGGATCTTGATTTTCACGGGTTGACAAACATCTCTGACCGATTTGTCAGCCGTTTTATGAAAAAATCAACGGACGACACGCTGGGAAAAATGCTCAACTTTTATAAATGCTACAGGGCCTATGTCCGAGGCAAAATAAATCTTTTTACTGCAAATGCCCCTGAGGTAGACATGCCAACCAAGCAGCAATGCCTGCAAATGGCCGAAAAATACTTTCAGCTTGCCGAACGATATGGAGCATAACGCACATGATAAAAACAGTCCTGTGGTCTATGTCTTTTTTGGCATGATTGCCGCTGGCAAGAGCACTCTTGCGCAGGTCTGGGCCTCGCACAAACAGTTGAGCTGCTATAATTCAGACTGGGTCAGGAAGGAACTGGCCGATATTAATCCGGCTGAGAGCCGGCGGGAAGCAGTTGATTCCGGTATCTATACAAAGGAATTTTCCCAAAAAACCTATAAAACTCTGCTTGAAAGAGCCGAAGCAAGTTTAAAACAGGGCGATTCGGTAATCGTTGACGCCTCATATCAGTATGCCAATGATCGGCAGGATGTCCGAGAGCTTGCCAAGGACCTGAACTCTCAGGTATACTTTATTCTCTGCCAATGCCCTGAGGCAGAGATGAAGCGAAGAATGAATCTGAGGGAGAAGGACCCTGCTGCAGTTTCTGACGGCCGCTGGGAGATTTACCTGAAACAGAAAAAACGGTTCCAAGCACCGGACGAGCTTTCAGCATCTGAGTTGATCATCCTGGATACCCAGGCATCACTGGAGGAATTGCTGGAGAAGCTAGAAGAAAAATTACCATAAGCTAATTTTATACTTACAAAAAACAAAAATGAGGTAGTTATTGTGTACACCAGAATCTATATACTGAGATTCCCCAAAGACATCGTCGACCAACCGATCATCTGTCAGTTGGTCAAGCGGTTTGACGTGGAATTTAATATTCTGAAGGCGACAATTCTCCCCCAGCATGAAGGAGTGATGATATTGGAGTTGCGGGGACATAAAGATAACATCAAAAAAGGCCTCAGCTATCTCAAGGGTCTGGATGTTAAATCGGAAAGTATTGCCACATCCATTCACCGTGATGACGAAAAATGTTTCCAGTGCGGCGCCTGTACCGGGATCTGCCCGACAGGAGCCCTTGCGCTCAAGCGCCCCGAGATGGCTGTCATTTTTGATCCTGAAAAATGCAGCGGCTGCGGACTATGCGTCACAGTTTGTCCTGTTAAAGCAATGGAGGTTTCACTGGACAAAACCAGCAGTTTCAGTGAAACCTTTTTCGAAATTCATTGATATTTTTTACTTCTCTTCAGGTGTAAGCTTTTCCCAATCAGGCAACTTTTTGGGCAGCCAGCCAAACATGCTCCTGCCAGGTGGGTTGCCATTTTTCAGGTCATCCAGCAACGCTGCCGCTTCGGGAGAAATTGTTGATTCAGGATACTGATTCAGGAGATATTCAAGGCGCGCTTCAGCCTCCCCGTACCCTCCTGTTCTCTCATAATAACTCGCCACATAATATTCATGATTGGCCAGAAAATTCCTTGCCGCCTTTATCCTGGCCGTCGTCTCATCCTGGTATGGTGAATTTGGGAAAGCACGCAACTGTCTTGAAAATGAATAGATAGCGTTAACAGCATTGGAAACATCCCGATCAATTGTGTCTATCTGTTTATAATAACTCATGGCTATTTGAAACATAACATACGGAACAGCCTCGTTGGTAGGATGGCGTTCCTCAAAATCCATATACTGCAACACTGCCTCTTCGTAATTTCCCATGTAAAAATCACAGTCAGCAGTCTTGAGTTCAGCGAGCAGACTGTATTCGCTGAACGGATAACGGCTCAACAGCATTTCAAAGGATTGTTTAGCCTTATTGTATTTGCCATGTTCATAATAATCCAACCCCTTAATGGCAAGGGTTTCAACGGATTCCGGCGATTTTGCACGGAAGCCAAGCGAAGAATAAAATTTGTCCTTGGAGCAGCCCGTTAACGGCAGCAGCAGAAAAAACACCATGGGGCAGATAAATAAATATTTGTGCTTCAACAAAAGAGTTTTCATTGTCCTTAATCCCAATCGTTCAAATAGTATTCAGCAGCTATGGCTGCGACTGCTCCTTCACCGGCAGCATTTATAACCTGCCGCACCCTCTTGCTTCGTATGTCCCCCGCTGCCATAACCCCGTCCACCTTGGTGCGCATCTCATTGTCAGTTATAACAAAACCAAACTCATCCGCACCCAGTTGCTCTAAAGGAAGTATTTCGCTGTTAGGGATGGTGCCGATAAGGATGAAAACACCGCTGGCGGCAATTTCTCTTTCCTCGCCGTTATTGTCGCGTATCCTCACCCGTTCAACTTCTTTTTTCCCTTCAATGGCAACCACATTGGAATTCCAGATAAATTCTACCCGTTCATTGGCAAAGGCTTTTTCCTGCAGCACCTTTGTAGCCCTCAGTTCATCCCGTCTATGGATCACGGTCACTTTACTGGCAAATTTTGTAAGAAAATCCGCCTCCTGGATAGCTGTATCACCTCCACCCACTACAAGTATTTCCTGGTCCCTGAAGAAAGGGCCGTCACAGGTGGCACAGTAGGAAACCCCCTTGCCGGTGAGTTCCTGCTCGCCTGGTATGCCAAGCTTATTGGGGCGGGCGCCGGTACAAATGATCAATGCCTGGCAGGTCAACTCCTCGCCACTTTCAAAGATAAGTTTTTTCTTTGCTTCAGTAAGCTCGACTTTAACCACATTTGCATTTTTTGTTTCAAGCTCAAAACGTTTAGCCTGGGCAGCCATTTTTTCAATCAGGTCAAACCCTGACAGCCCTTCCGGAAAGCCTGGATAATTGTCAATCCAGTCTGTGACAAGTACCTGGCCTCCCACAACGCCTTTTTCAACCAGCACAACTTGCAAGCGGTCCCTGGCAGCATACAAGCCCGCTGTCAAACCTGCCGGACCACCTCCGAGAATAATGAGTTGATGGTGGGTATTTGCCATTACGTGATTTGGGATGGTGGACGCAATTCTATTTATAATGCCTTATTAAGCATTGCAACCAGTTCAGTCTTGCCTACTGCTCCGGTTTTCTGGTCGATGATCTCACCACCTTTGAAAAGTATGACGGTTGGGATCGCCCTGATACTATACTTTCCTGGAGTTGTTGGATTGTCATCGACATTCATTTTGGTGATCTGCACCTTACCGGCATATTCACCGGCAAGCTCTTCAATCACAGGACCGATAGCCTTGCAGGGCCCACACCAGGGTGCCCAGAAATCTACCAGACTTGGCAAGTTCCCTTTTAAGACATACTCATCAAACTCTGCATCAGTGAGGTGTTTTACATTTTCTCCTGCCATATTCATGACTCCTATTATTTCATTTTATAATTCAAATGTTATCTAGCCTGCCTGAGAGAAGGCATCTTACCGACTGAACCTGCTTATGACAAGAAAAAATTCTTACTTTTATCGGGAGCGAAGGCAGTTTATTGTATCCTTATTAATCACTGGAAAACGTTTTGCTTTTGACAGAATATTTTTTTCCGTGCTATAGTCGAAAATTTCGACACTTTTGTTTTTTTTAGCATTATATTGTTTCGATTAACATATACATTATTGCTCTCATCTTTATAGATGATACGATTTAAGTAATCAAACAACAACAAGCTTAAATGGCTATAAACATGACCACTGGAGGGAAAGAACCCATGAACATCGATAACTCAAAATTATATTTTACCAAGGCCCAGGCTGTGATCCCTGGAGGTGTCAACAGTCCGGTTCGTGCCTGTAAGTCTGTTGGCTGCGACCCCCTTTTTGTAAAGAAGGCGATAGGGGCAAAAATCATTGACGTCGATGACAATGAGTTCATTGATTTCGTCTGTTCCTGGGGGCCCATGATTTTAGGCCATAACCACCCGAAAATAATTGCTGCAATCGAACAGGCGCTTGCCAACGGCACAAGCTTTGGGGCACCAACCCCCCTGGAGATTGAGTTGGCCGAACAGGTGATCAAGGCCTTTCCTTCCATGGACAAAGTGCGCTTTGTCAGTTCCGGCACTGAAGCCACAATGAGCGCAATACGGCTGGCGCGTGGCTATACCGGGAAAAATGTAGTGGTAAAATTTGACGGCTGCTATCACGGCCACGCTGACTCTTTTCTCGTAAAGGCAGGGTCCGGAGTTATAACGCTTGGCATACCAGGCAGCCCCGGTGTACCGGACGACATTGTAAAAAACACCATTTCCATTCCCTATAATGATTTTGAAACCCTTGAAAAAACCCTATCGGACCAAGCCCTGGAAATTGCCTGTGTCATTATTGAGCCGGTTGCCGGCAATATGGGTGTTGTGCCACCGGCAGAAGGTTTCCTGCAAAAACTGCGGGAGTTGACAGCACAGCATAACATTGTCCTTATTTTCGATGAGGTAATAACCGGTTTTCGCCTTGCACTTGGCGGGGCTCAAAGCAGGTTTGGCATCACGCCGGACATAACCTGTCTTGGCAAAATCATCGGTGGCGGCCTGCCGGTCGGAGCCTATGGCGGTAAAAAAGAGATCATGGCGCAAATTGCTCCGGAAGGACCAGTCTATCAGGCTGGGACATTATCCGGCAATCCTCTGGCAATGGCTGCTGGAGTTGCAACCGTGCAAGCTTTGAGTGAGCCGGGATTCTATGACCGATTGGAACAAAAAGCCGAGTCATTCGCTGCCGAGTTAAAAATTCTGGCTGAAAAATATCTACCGGGTGAAACCACCTTAAACAGGGTGGGGTCAATGATGACCACATTCTTCACCAAGGGGCCGGTTGTTGATTTCAAATCAGCCATGAACTCAGATACCGAGTTATACGGTCAATATTTCCGTGAAATGCTGTCGAACGGTATCTGGCTCGCACCATCCCAATTTGAGGCCGCATTTATTTCTGACGCTCAAAGCGAAAAAGATCTGGCGCAAGCCCTTGAAATGACTGAATGCTCATTCAAAAAAATCAGAAAATAGTAAAAAAGTCGTTGACTTTGAGGTCACTCCATGATACCAAGTGGTACGATTTTTTATTTTAAAGTCAGGTAGTTTTTCTCATTCTTTGGGAGAGAAAAAGATGTCCGAGAGCCGCAAAGAACTCATGAGGCTTCTTGGTGACTTTTCCACCATCGGTATTGCCCTGGCTGCATCAATATTTATTGGGCTAGGAATCGGGTATTTTCTGGATCACAAGGTATTCAAGGGCAAAACAGCTCCCTGGTTTACCCTGATCTTTTTAGGATTTGGTATAGCGGCAGGTTTTAAAAACCTTTACATGCTGACCAAACGCAAGGATTTATAAGAGGATTATTTTTTTGTCCTACAGTGATGAATATTTCCCCCTGCACAAGATGGGGCGCCTGAACTGGCTGCTGCTGCTGGTTATGACAGCGGCAGGAGGGCTTATAATATCGCCTTATTTTGCCAAAGGATTATTCGTCGGCGGCCTTATTGCCAACATCAGTTTTATCTTGCTCAAAAAAGATATAACCCGGGTCCTGGCAGGCCCCTTGAATGCAGCAAAAGGACGTTTTTTAATTAAGTATTACGCCAGGTTGACAGTTCTGGCCCTTATACTGTTTTTCCTGGTGAGGTATAAATCTATTCATCTTGTTGGTTTGCTGGTAGGACTTTCAACAGTGGTGATCAGCATCGGAATCATGGTGGTGGGAGCTGCCAGAAAAGTTGCCCTGACTGCGAAGGAGGCATCGTAAAAGACTATGGAACATCCAATACTATTTATCTCTTTTATTCTTGAAAAACTCGGCATGCCCATTCCCCATGGACCTGTCGGGGACACGTTACTGGCAAAAATTGTTTCGCCGCATCTTACCTATACCTGGCTTGTCATGGCCTTTCTCATTATAGTTCCGAAGCTTACCATGGGCAAGATGGAGATGATTCCAGGCAAAGGCCAGAATTTCTGGGAAATGATCATTGGCGGCCTGGAGGGTTTCATGGCTGAGAATATGGGTGAAGAGGGTGCCAGGATGATGTTTCCCATGCTGGCAACCTTTGCCTTTTATATTCTGACCGCGAACATGATCGGTCTGATGCCGGGATTTATGTCACCCACATCCAACATCAATATTACTTTGGGGTGCACCCTGATCGTTTTCACGACCACCCATATCCTTGGCCTCAAGTTTCATGGGGTCAAATATATTAAACACTTTATGGGACCTATCCCGTGGCTGATCCCCCTGATGTTCCCCATTGAGGTCATAAGTCATTTCGCGAGGATTCTGTCACTGTCCATTCGACTTTTCGGCAACATCATGGCTAAAGAAACCCTGCTTGGCATTCTCTTTCTGCTTGCCGGTGCTTTCTTTGCCCCGCTGCCTATTCTTTTCCTCGGCGTATTCGTTTCCATTGTTCAGGCGCTGGTTTTCGTGCTGCTCTCCATCCTCTATTTTTCAGGATCAATGGAGCACGCCCATTAATTTTGTATATTGCTAACAAACAGTTTGTAGGAAGAAGGCCAAAATAATAAATCTTTTAGGAGGAAAAAACTGATGAAAAAGGTAAGTATTCTGACCAGCATCCTGGTCCTGGCTCTATCCACCGTGGCATTTGCCTCAGAAGGTGGAGCTGCAGCATCCGGTGGCGCCGTTAACGTCGCCCTGATTTGTATTGCTGCGGCTCTTGCCGTAGGCATCCCCGCCCTGGGTTGTGGTCTTGGTATGGGTACCGCTATCGGCGGCTCCTGTTCCGGTATTGCAAGAAATCCCGAGGCTTCCGGAAAGATCACCGTGACCATGATTATCGGTCTGGCTCTTATCGAGTCACTGACCATTTACGGCCTGGTTATATCTCTTATTCTTTTGATGGCAAATCCATTCATTTAGGATAGTCGCAGAGAAAATTCAAAAGAACCAGTTGCATGGTTTTCAAAAGGCTGCAGGGTAACACCTGCAGCCTTTCTTTTTTTAACTCCGGCAATAGCTCATTCGTATCTTTCATAGTATGTTATAGCGCATGAACGATACTGAGATGATAATTAATCCCTCCAGAGACAAAGGTGATCCGAAACTTCCGGCCTCAGGACTTCTCCTGATAAATCCTGCTGAAGCGGGTGCCGGGTTACAATTGGCAAGAAACAGGGGAGGACTGCAACACTTTCTCTTCAACAGCAGACTGGTCCTCGTTCCTGAAAATGAACTTTCCGGGTCCTTATTTATTGCCGGACCGGCAGTGGGTGCCTCAATGGCGGTTTTAACTCTGGAAAAGCTTGTTGCCCTCGGTGCGCGCCGCATTATCGTATACGGTTGGTGTGGCTCCCTGAATGATACCTTACGAATCGGTGACGTACTTCTACCAACCTGGGCCATAAGTAATGAAGGCACTTCAGCCCATTATCCGGTAAACTCTCGGCCTGAATCCCATGCGGCTACCCGCCAGATTTTAAGTGAAGGGCTTGCAGCACAAGGCCTGACAACTCTGTCCGGTCCGGTGTGGACCACGGACGCGCCCTACCGTGAGAGTGTCGCACAGGTCAATCAGCTAAGCGAACAGGATATTTTGGGGGTGGATATGGAATATGCAGCCCTTATTGCAGCAGCAGCTTTCAGGAGGGTTGCAGTGACCGCGGTGCTGCTGGTTTCAGATGAGCTTTGGTCAGGAAAATGGGAACCGGGTTTCCGCACGAAAACATTTAAGAAAAAAAGCAGGAAAATTCTCAACTATTTGATAGAATTTTGTCAAAAAGCTAGAGGAAATTAGATATAAGGAAAATGCTCTTTTGAACAAAAAAGTATACATGGTCAGCCTTGGCTGTTCCAAGAACCTGGTAGATTCAGAGGTCATGCTGGGCCTACTGGAAAAAGACGGCTATGAAGTGACCCAAGGGCCCGAGGATGCTGGTCTGCTGCTGATAAACACCTGTGGCTTTATCGGCTCAGCTGTGAAGGAGGCCATTGACGAAATACTGGAGCTTAGCCGTTACAAAAAGGATGACCCTGCCAAAAAACTCGTGGTCACCGGCTGTCTGGTACAGAGGTATGGTACTGAGCTTGAAAAGGAGCTTCCTGAAGTTGATCTCTTTATCGGCACGAATGGCTTTCATACTATCGTTGATCAGCTTTATGGAAAAAAGATTCCTGTTCCACTCGCCCATTCCCTTGAGCAGGCTTCTTTTTTGATGGACAGCTCAATGCCACGAAAGGTTTCAACCCCTCCCCACAGGGCTTACATGAAGATAACCGAGGGCTGCATCAACCGCTGTTCCTATTGCCTGATTCCAGACATTCGCGGAAAACTACGCAGCCGCACCATTTCTGACCTCACTACCGAGGCACGCAGGTTGGATGCAGAGGGAGTGAAGGAACTTACGCTCGTGGCCCAGGACCTCCTTGCCTATGGACTGGACCTGGAAAAACGAACAAACCTCATTGTTTTGCTGCAGCAGCTTCTTGCTGAAACAAATATTCCCTGGATACGGCTCCTGTACCTTCATCCTGCCCGGGTCAATAAAGAACTCCTGCTCCTTATGGCAGCAAATCCCAGGCTTGTTCCATACCTGGACATCCCTTTCCAGCATGTAAGCGACCATATATTGCGTTTAATGAACAGACCCAATACCAAAGTGCAACTGATACAGCTAATGGAAACCATTCGTCATATTCTTCCTCTGGCCGCCCTTCGTACCACCATGATGGTAGGGTTCCCAGGGGAAACAGAAGATGATATCGCAGAAATGACTGATTTTTTACAGAAACATCACTTTGATCATCTGGGAGTCTTTGCCTATGCCAATGAAGAGGGCTGCAAGGCAGCCAGCCTCCCGGAGCAGATAGCGGAAGAAATCAAGGAAGAGCGCTTACGAAAAATCATGGAACTGCAAGCTGATATTTCCTTTGCTGCATTACAGAAACATGTTGGTGCTGTGGAGCAGGTCCTGGTGGAGGGCTTAAGCAGAGAATCTGATTTGCTGCTCGAAGGCAGAACCAGATACCAGGCTCCTGATATTGACGGATGTGTTTATATTACTCGAGGGACTGTTGAGCCCGGCGCTCTTGTAGATGTAACGATCACCGAGGCTCACACCTATGATCTTGTTGGCGAGTTAGTGTCTGTCTAGAAGGGAAGTCAACCGTTCTATTTTTTATTTACCTTCTCGCGCAACTCTTTGCCGACTTTGAAAAATGGTAGTTTCTTGGGAGGTACCTGAATCTTTTCACCGGTTTTAGGGTTGCGGCCCTGATAAGAACCGTATTCCTTTACCACAAAGCTGCCAAACCCCCTAATCTCAATACTGTCACCTGCTGCAAGGGCATCTGTCATCGCATCCAACACCGTATTGGTGATGGAATCTGCCTCCCGCAAAGGCACATTGATTTCCTGAGACAACACCTCAATCAGTTCTGACTTGTTCATTTTTCCCTCCACGAAGCAGTTCAAGTTGGCCGGATACTTCCTGCCGAACCAGTCCATCCTATCATGTTATTAACAAAGGTATATTTATATCAAGCAGTTAACTTGTTGTAAAGGGGAATTTTATTCAAAAGAGAAAAGGTGTCAAGGTTTCGAGGTTTCAAGGTGTCGAGGGGAAAAAGAAAAAATGACATATTGCTGCCTACCATTCGCACCTCACACTGTGTGTTTTATGACTGGTTAAGCCACAAGCCCGGAGGCCGATTATTTATTTCTTAAATACAAACAATATTTCTTCCGGGGTCAGAAACCTGTATTTCCCCGGCCCCAACTTTCCCAGTTCCAGCTTTCCATATGCTGTACGCTTCAGCTTCAGCACTGGATGACCGATTGCTTCAAACATCTTGCGAACCTGCCTTTTCCTGCCTTCATGGATGATAATCTGTATGGTGGTCGACTGCGCTTCAGCTTTTAACACTTCAATGCCGGCCGGCCAGGTTTTTCTGCCTTCAAGTAAAATGCCTTTCGAAAGTGCGTCGAGTTTCTTCTTGCTTGGCTGCCCTTTCACCTTTGCCACATATGTCTTATTCACTTCATGGCTGGGATGCAGAATTTTCTGGGCCAATGCGCCGTCATTGGTGAGCAGCAAGGCTCCTTCGGTATCCAGATCAAGCCTGCCCACAGGATAGACTCTCTCTTTTATATTTTTCAGCAGGTCGGTTACGATAGGTCTTCCCTGGGGGTCATCAACTGTGGAGAGATAGCCGGAAGGTTTATGGAGAAGAATATAAACTTTTTCTTCCTGAGAGGCTAAAGGGACGCCTTCACATTCTATGTCCTGGGTAACCGGGTCAACTTTGATTCCCA
>PVMK01120700.1_pt1 | contig 13389 bp, 10 predicted proteins | sample 1853481 | NCBI WGS metagenome assembly PVMK01 (sample SAMN08533507, study PRJNA380276) | Marine sediment metagenome, whole genome shotgun sequencing project.
TCGATGTATTTCGCCACATGCTGGCGCTGGATCTCGAGTTTCATCTGAACCGGCGGACCGGTGGACTGGCGCGCGACATTGAGCGCGGCATCACCGGGATCAGCTTCCTGATGCGATTCTTCGTTTTCAATATCGCCCCGACCCTGTTCGAAATCGCGATGGTGGTCGGAATATTGCTGATCAACTATGGCATTTCCTACGCGCTAATCACCCTGGTATCAGTGATCGCCTACGGGATTTTTTCGGTCGTTGCGACCGAGTGGCGTACCCAGTTCGTTCGGGAAGCCAATCTGGCCGATTCGAGGAGCAATACGATCGCGGTTGACAGCCTGCTGAACTACGAGACCGTCAAGTATTTCACCAACGAGGAGTTCGAAGCCAGGCGCTACGACGAGGAATTGAATAACTGGGAACAGGCTCGAAGAAAAAACCGCCTGTCTCTATTTACGCTCAACGGCGGACAGGCCGCGATTATCGCGGTTGCACAAACCAGCATGATCGGGCTGGCGGTATCCCAGGTGCGCGCCGGCGCACTGGGGCTCGGCGACTTCATCCTGATCCAGACGTTCATGATTCAACTGTTTCTGCCGTTGGGATTTCTCGGATTCGTTTATCGCGAGATCAAGGGTTCTGTCGCCAATATCGAGCGCTTGTTCGAATTGCTCGCCCTACGGCCGCGGGTCGTCGATTCAATCGATGCGAAGGAACTCAAAGTCGGTTCTGCCGGTATCAAGTTCGACAAGGTCAGCTTCGGGTACCGCTCAAGCCGGCCGATCCTCAAAAACGTCAGCTTTAGTATTGAACCGGGTCAGAAAGTCGCGGTCGTCGGCGCCAGCGGTGCGGGGAAATCAACCCTCGTCAAATTGCTTTTTCGCTTCTACGATTTGACTGATGGAAGTATTAGCATCGATGGTCAGAATATTGACGACGTCACACAGCGCTCACTGCGCCATGCAATCGGGGTCGTCCCACAGGACACCGTATTATTCAACGCCAGCTTATTCGAGAACGTTCGCTACGGGCGGCCGGATGCGACTGATCAAGATATCACTGAAGCGATTAAACTCGCCCATTTACAGGCGTTTGTCGATGAGCTCCCCGAAGGCAGAGACACGATGGTCGGTGAACGGGGCCTCAAACTCTCGGGCGGCGAAAGACAACGCGTGGCGATCGCACGAGCAATATTAAAGCGCCCGCCAATCCTCGTATTCGATGAAGCCACTTCGTCGCTGGACAGCAAGACCGAGCAGGCGATTCTCGCGGCAGTACGGGAGATTTCAAAGGATCACACGAGTCTTGTCATCGCACATCGCCTGTCAACAATTGTCGATGCGGACAAAATCGTCGTTCTCGATCACGGGGAAATCGTTGAACAAGGAACGCATGACTCGCTATTGCTCGACAATGGCCGGTATACACAGTTATGGCAGGCACAACAAAAAGAGCAGGATCGTATAGCTGTTGAGGATAATTCAGCCCCTGAAGGACCTAGCTATGCGCTACGCCCTGAAGGCGATACAAACTAACGCGGGTGCAACCAGGTCGGCAGGAACGTGTACGGGTCGATATCGAGTCTCGAATCGAAGGAAACGTTATTTTCCTCCAGCATCGCCTGTAACGTGCCGGCTTTATAGGCATCGAAAAGCTCGGTGCAACCCCCCACCAACTGACCGCCGACAAATATTTGCGGAATCGTTTTCATGTCCGTACGCGCAGTCAGCGCCGCACGAATTTTCCCGCCCCGGTCGTCCGGTTGAAACTCGAGCGAATCGAGGTCGACTGAGCGGTAGGCAATCTGTGTCTTCGCAAACATCTTCCTGACTGACCAGCAGAATTCGCACCATTCAAGAGCAAACATGACGACGGGCTGTGCCGAATCATCGAGCACTTCGTCGAGGAAGGCTTGCGCCTGCGGCGTCACCGGCTTCAGCGTCTCGTCGGGCCGGTCCGCGGGTTTCGGCGGTGGCGCATCGAAACGGCATTTCGGGGTCGACTGGGAAATACGAATTTCATCCTCTGTCATCTCGGTCGCGACGTCTTCGAATAACGTCGTCGTAAGATATCGCTCGCCGGTATCCGGCAACATGCACAGAATCGTCGAGCCCGGTGCTGCGGACTCGGCGACTTTGAGCGCACCGGATAACGTCGCTCCGCTCGAAATGCCGGCGAAAATGCCCTCTTTCTGCGCCAGGTCGCGGCAACACTTTAATGCGTCGTCACCGTTGATCGGCACGATCTGATCGATCAGATTTGCGGTCACCGAATCCTCGGTCAGCTTCGATATGAAATCCGGCGACCAGCCCTGCATCAGATGCGGCCTGAAATTCGGGTGACTGTCTTTGATCGTGCCATCAGCCTCGCGTTCCTGTGGAATACCGCTGCCGAGAACCTGGGAATTATCCGGCTCGCAGACAACAATTTTTGTTGCCGGACTCTTTTCCTTCAGCACGCGCGCGACGCCTTTTAATGTACCTCCCGTGCCGAACCCGGTCACCCAATAGTCGAGACCCGTATCCTCAAACGCCTCGAGAATTTCGGGCGCAGTTGTTCGCGAGTGGATATCTGCGTTGGCCTCGTTCTCGAATTGCCGGCACAGAAACCAGCCATGCGTCTGAGCCAGCTCGGCCGCCTTGGCCAACATACCGCTGCCCTTTTCCGCGGCCGGCGTCAGTACGACCTTGGCCCCGAGGAAGCGAATCATCTTGCGCCGTTCGACGCTGAAATTCTCAGACATCGTGACGACGAGCGGATAGCCTTTGCGAGCGCAGACCATGGCCAGGCCGATGCCGGTGTTGCCGCTGGTGGCTTCGATCACGGTCTGCCCCGGTGCTAACGCGCCGGAGCGCTCGGCCTCTTCGATGACACCCAATGCCAGGCGGTCCTTGACCGAACCCATTGGATTAAAGGCCTCGATCTTGACATAGACGTTGACCCCATCTGGAGCCAGCTTGTCGACGCGAACTGCAGGCGTGTCGCCGATCGTTTCCAGGATGTTGTCGAACTTTCCGCTCATGTTCTGATTTTCCTCACGCCAAATGGCGTATTCAAATTCTAAAATGATCTCGAATACTATTTCAAGCCGTCGCGAAACGATTCGAAGTCAGGACGAACGATCTTCTTGCGGAGCGCCCTGACGTAGTTCTCCGGACCCAGTGGACATTGCGCGTATAGAATATGCCGCCAGCCATCGGGGGTCTTGCGAAAGATCGTGAGCACACGATCGAAACCGGCCGTCGGATCCTGCGGGCCGAAGATCAATTCGATCTCATAAAAATGATCGAACAGTGCCAATGCCAGGTCGGGCGCCAACTGCTTGACCCGCAGATTACTGTAATCCCAGCGAAATCCCTTGAGTACCTTGCGGCCAGGATTCCAATATTTTTCAATCTGCGGCCATGAGAAAAACGGCGTCTCGATCTCCTCCGGCACATACCATGGCTCAGGATCATCACCATCCCAGACCTCTTTGAGCCGCGGAAAATCCTGGCTGTTCCAGATTTCGCGGGTCCTCTTCAGTACGGCGTCGATCGCCTTGAAAACCTCGTCCGGCGCGGAACCAGGAATTTCCGGTACCGGCGTGTCGGACGCCATGTGAGCGCCACCCGATACGGGCTCGGTCACGGCCATCAACCCCCCCAGCGCAAACATCATGGCCATGGCCTCGCGGCGGTCGATCGATTGGTCTTTTTTTGCAGATTCCATGTTTCTGTCCCTCCAGTGCGTTGTGATGATTCGGATTCGATTCAAATGGTCTCATAGACATCAGGGTGCCCACGCCTCACCCATGGAACACCTTCTTTCGATCCATCAGCCAGAAAAATAAGACGAGTCCGCCAAATAGTGTATAGATTGCAGCGAACACCCAGGGCTGTGCGTCGTAAAACAGGATTCTGTGCAGCCAATACCCGACAAAGGTTTCAGAGTGGCCCGCCTCGCCTCCCTTTACTCGCAGAATATTTTCCAGAATAGTCAGCGGACACAATCTCCCAAGCCAGGCCTGGATAACGACAACCCCGATCACGCCTAAATGTGATGCTCGAAATACGCGGCCGTAAATCCATGTCCAACCGATCAGCCTCCCGACAACAATCGCCAGCAGACCCAGCACGACAAACACGACGAGCGAGAAGTGAATGACCAGAATGGTATCCGCGAGCAAAAGATATGGGCCCGTGTCGTTCACAAATAAAGACACCTGGCGCCGCTATTGAGCGACGATTCTAATTCTTCTTCGGAATATATAAATCCGTTAGCGTGCCATCGAATGCTTCCGCGGCCATCGCGACGGTCTCGGACAGTGTCGGGTGCGGATGTACGGTCAGGCTGATGTCTTCGGCATCGCACCCCATCTCGATGGCCAGTGCGACTTCGGCGATCAGATCGCCCGCATTCGGCCCGACAATGCCGGCCCCGATGACCCGCTTCGTCGCCGAATCGAACAAAATCTTGGTCATGCCGTCGTCACGATTCAACGACAGAGACCGGCCACTCGCGGCCCAGGGGAATGCGCCCTTGCCATAGTCGATTCCCTGCGCCTTCGCCTCGATTTCCGTCACGCCGACCCACGCGATTTCCGGATCCGTATAGGCGACCGATGGAATCACCCGAGCATCGAACGCGCGTTTGTGTCCGGCCGCGACTTCGGCCGCCACCTTGCCTTCATGCGACGCCTTGTGTGCCAGCATCGGCTGCCCGACGATGTCGCCGATCGCGAAAATATGCGGCACGTTGGTCAACATTTGCTTATCGACGGCGATGAAGCCGCCTTCATCGACCCGCACACCCGCTGTTTCCGCACCGATTTTCAAACCGTTGGGAACCCGCCCGACGGCCACGAGCACGAGACCATAAGTCTGATCGTCGATCGCGTTCTTGCCCTCGAACGACACTTTTATCCCGTCTTTTTCGGCCACCATCCCGGTCACCTTGGTCCCGGTCATGATTTTTCCGTAACGTTTGGTGATGCGCTTCGTCAGCGGCCGGACGAGATCCTTGTCGCACTCGGGTATGAGTTGATCCATGAGCTCGACGACCGAGACCTCGACCCCGAGCGCGCAGTAGACCGTGGCCATTTCGAGCCCGATGATGCCGCCACCGACAACCAGCATGCGCTCCGGTAATTCCGGCAGCTCGAGCGCGCCGGTCGAATCGACGATCCGCGGGTCCTCGGGCCAGCCGGGAATCTGCGCAGATCGGGAACCCGCCGCGATGATACATTTCTCGAACGCGATGACCTGCGTCGTTTCGCCGTCAGTCACCTGCACGTGATGCGGCGACACGAATTCACCGGTACCGGTCACAACTTTGACCTTGCGTTGTTTCGCGAGCGTCTGCAGCCCCCCCGTGAGCCGCCCGACAACCTTGTCTTTCCAGCCACGCAATTGATCCGTATCAATCGTCGGTTTGCCGAACCGAACACCGCACTCCGCCATTTCTTCCGCCTCGTCGATGACTTTCGCCGCGTGAAGCAGCGCCTTCGACGGGATGCAGCCGACGTTTAAACAGACGCCGCCGATATCGGGATAGCGCTCGACCAGCGTGACATTGAGGCCCAGGTCGGCAGCGCGGAAGGCTGCCGTATAGCCGCCCGGCCCGGAGCCGAGTACCAGTAATTCGGTTTGGGCATCGACCGTCCCGTCGTAGCCGCTGGCAATAATCGCCGCCGATGCCGGTCCGGCTGGCGCTTTGGTGTCAGACACCAATTCCCTGGTGTCTGACACCACCCTTGCGACCGCGAGACGCAGAATCAAGCTGCCTTCGGAGACCTTGTCGCCGAGTCCAACCGAAACCTCTTCTACGGTGCCGGCCGCGGGCGAGGGTACCTCCATCGCCGCCTTGTCGCTTTCCAGAGTGATCAGCGGATCTTCGGCCGCCAATTTGTCTCCGGCCTTGACGTGTACCTCGATGATTTCGACTTCGGAGAATTCACCGATGTCCGGAACCGTGACTTCCAGTAACTGGCTCATGGAGTCTGCCCGTCAGCTGCCCAGTAACAAGCGATCGACATCGGCCAGGACGCCCGCGAGGTACGTCGTAAAGCGAACCCCGGTTGCGCCGTCGATAACGCGGTGATCGTAGGACAGTGACAGGGGCAGTATCAGGCGCGGCACGAATTTTTTCCCCTTTAGCACGGGCTTGAAATCGGATCGCCCAACCCCGAGTATGGCCACCTCCGGCGCATTGATGATCGGCGTGAAGGTCGTCCCGCCGATACCGCCAAGGCTGGAGACCGTAAACGTTCCGCCCTGCATTTCCTGCATCGCCAGTTTCCCCGTCCGCGCTTTCTCACTGAGCTCACCCAGTTCGGCGGCGATACTCATGACATCTTTCAAATCCGCATCACGAATCACCGGCACGAGCAACCCATCCGGCGTGTCAGCGGCAAAACCGATATGAAAATAATTCTTATAAACCAGGTTTTCGCCGTCCTGCGCTAACGACGTATTGAAAACCGGAAATTCCTTGAGCGCGATCACGCAGGCTTTGATGATAAAAGCCAACGGCGTCAGCCGAACGCCATTTTCGGCTGCAGCGGTTTTTAATTTCTGCCGTCGCTCCTCGAGGTCGGTGATATCCGCCTCGTCGTTTTGGGTCACGTGGGGCGAGTTGACCCAACTCGCGTGCAGGCGCGGGCCGGAAATTTTCTGGATACGGGTCAGCGGCTTGATTTCGATTTCGCCGAACTTCGCGAAGTCCACCTTCGGCAGTGAAGGCCAGGCCGGACCTGTCGCCGCACCGCCCTGACCCGTCAGGATCGCTTTTACAAACGCCTTGATGTCGGTCTGAACCACCCGGCCTTTCTGGCCGGAGCCTTTGACCTGTCCGAGGTCGACCCCAAGCTCACGCGCGAACTTGCGCACGGAAGGACTCGCATGTGCCTGCGAAAAGGATTGCTCATCAATCGGCGGCAGCGTGCCCGCCCCACCAGAAACAGGGTGACTTGATCCGGTCTCTGCTGGAGGCGCGGCCGCCGCAGGGGGTGCCACAGGCGTATCTGAGGGTTCGGCCGTGGCAGGAGCTGAAGCCCGTTCGGAGGATGCCGCTGTCGCGGCCGGGTCCGCGTCCACTGACTCCGACGCGTCTTCGTCTTCGTCTTCGGCTTCTGCATCGAGTAAAAGGATCAGGTCGCCTTGCGACACCCGCATGCCGGTCGCGACCGAAAGTTCCGCGATCGTGCCCGCGCCGGGCGATGGCACTTCCATGGCCGCTTTATCCGTTTCGAGGGTTATCAGCGGATCTTCCAACGCCACCTCATCGCCGACGGCGACCATGACCTCGACGATCTCTACTTCGTCAAAATCGCCGAGATCGGGAACGCGAACTTCCTGACGTGTCGACATGCCTAAGCTGCTCTCTTTCTGTTCATTCAAACGGACACCGGATTCGGCTTTTCGGCATCGATGCCCAACTTATCGATGGCATCGGTGACCGTTGCAGAATCAACGTTTCCCTCATTATTTAGCGCCTTCAGCGCGGCAAGCACGATGTGTTTACAATCGACCTCGAAAAATTCGCGCAACGCGCGACGCGAATCGCTGCGACCGTAACCGTCGGTGCCGAGCACCACGAATTGCCCCGGAATCCATGGCCGGATCTGATCGGGGACAATGCGCATGTAGTCCGTCGCCGCAACGAACGGCCCCTGGCGCGCGACCAGGCGAGTCGTCACATACGAGTTCCTCGGTGTGTCGCCCGGATGAAGCATGTTCCATCGATCACAATCGAGTCCGTCCCGGCGCAATTCGCTAAAACTCGTAACGCTCCAGACGTCGGCGGGAATGCCATAGTCGCTCTCGAGCATCTCGGCGGCCGCGAGCACTTCACGAAGAATCGTCCCCGAGCCCATCAACTGAACCCGGAGCTTCCCCCGTCCGCCCGCCTGGGCGAGATACATGCCACGCAAAATCCCATCCTTGACCCCTTCAGGCATTGCGGGCTGCACATAATTCTCGTTCATGCACGTGATGTAGTAAAAAATTCGCTCCTGCTCGTGATACATCCGGCGCAAGCCATCCTGAATAATCACGGCAAGCTCGTAAGCAAAGGCCGGATCATAGGCGACACAGTTTGGAATCGTCGGCGCGACTATCAGACTGTGACCGTCCTGATGCTGCAACCCCTCGCCGGCCAGCGTCGTGCGCCCGGCCGTGCCGCCGATCAGAAAACCGCGAGCCTGCATGTCGCCAGCCGCCCAGATAAAATCACCGATGCGTTGAAAACCGAACATCGAGTAATAAATATAAAACGGAATCGACGGCACATCGTGATTCGCATAACTCGTCGCCGCGGCAAGCCACGAACAGAAAGCGCCGGCTTCATTGATCCCCTCTTCGAGTATCTGACCCTCTTTGCTTTCGCGGTAGTACATCAGCTGCTCTTTATCCTGCGGCGTATACAGCTGACCCTTCGACGCATAAATTCCGATCTGACGAAACATGCCTTCCATGCCGAAAGTCCGGGCCTCGTCAGGCACGATCGGCACGATGTGCCTGCCGATATGTTCATCTCTGACGAGCATCGTCAGCATGCGCACCCATGCCATCGTCGTCGAAATTTCGCGCTCGCCCGAACCATCCAGATGCGACTGAAAGGCCTCGAGCGGCGGCACCTTGAGTGATTCCACCCTGGCGTTGCGCACCGGCAGATACCCGCCGAGTTCGCGCCGGCGGGTTTGCAGATACCGCGTTTCTTCACTGTCTTCGGCGGGTCGGTAATACGGCAGACTGTCGATCACGTCGTCTGAAATCGGGATATCGAAACGGTCACGGAACGCCTTGAGATCGTCGATCCCGAGTTTCTTGGCCTGATGCGCGGTCATCTTGCCCTCGCCCGCCTGCCCCATACCGAAGCCCTTGACGGTCTTGGCCAGGATCACGACCGGGTGGCCGGTATGTTTAACCGCCCGGTCATAGGCGGCATACACCTTCAGCGCGTCGAGACCGCCGCGATTCAGGTGCCAGATCTCGTCATCCGACATGTTCGCGACCATCTCCTTGAGTTCCGGGTACTTGCCAAAGAAATGCTCACGCACATAGGCGCCGTCTTCCGACTTAAAGGTCTGGTACTCGCCGTCGACACATTCTTCCATGACCCGGTGCAGCAGGCCCTGATCGTCCTTCGCCAGCAACGGGTCCCAACGGGAACCCCATATCACCTTGATGACCGCCCAGCCCGCGCCACGGAATGCGGCCTCCAGTTCCTGAATGATCTTACCGTTGCCGCGGACCGGGCCATCGAGGCGCTGCAGGTTGCAGTTGATGACGAAAATCAGGTTATCCAGGCCTTCCCGGACCGGCATCGTCAGCGCGCCCATCGATTCGGGCTCGTCCATCTCACCGTCGCCGAGGAAAGCCCAGACCTTTCTGCCCTTGGTTTCGGCGAGCCCCCGGTTCTCCAGGTAGCGCATGTACCGGGCCTGGTAAATCGCCATCATCGGCCCCAGGCCCATCGAAACGGTAGGAAACTGCCAGAAATCCGGCATCAACCAGGGATGCGGATAGGACGACAGGCCCTTGCCGCCGACTTCCTGGCGAAAATGGTTCAATTGATCTTCGGTCAGCCTTCCTTCGAGAAAAGCGCGCGCATAAATGCCGGGCGAAGAATGACCCTGGATATATATCAGATCACCGCCATGCGTTTCATCCGGCGCGTGCCAGAAGTGATTAAAGCCCACCTCGTACAGCGTTGCCGATGAAGCATAGGTGGCAATGTGGCCGCCGTACTCCGAACTGCGCCGGTTCGCCTGCACCACCATGGCCATCGCGTTCCAGCGAATATAGGCCTCGATACGCCTTTCGATCGCGCGATCACCAGGATATTCCGGCTGCTGTGCGAGACCAATCGTATTCAGGTAGGCCGTCGTCGCGCTGTAAGGCAGGTACGCGCCCGAGCGTCGCGCGTGGTCGATCATGCTATTTCAAGAGAAAGTGCGCGCGATCGGGACCGTAGGTCCGCAGCACCGAGTCGATGGAATCGAGCCACTCCTGCGTTTCCTGCGGATCTAAGTCTTCGAACCGGTTAAAGTCGACCACGGGACCTCTTGTTCATGGATGAATTATTCTGGGACGAATTGTTCTTGAACAGACTTCGTTCCGGAAAAGCCGGTTGCATTATAATCGCCGACGAAGACCACACTTGATCTGCGGAAAGCTCCGTTATGATCGGGGTTTCCCTTAATTAGGTCAAGCAGACACACCATGACAGGTCTACTCCCGAACGCCCGAAAAATGCAGGTTCTGCAGGCCCCCGGACCGTCACCGCGGTCCGCGCTGGACAAGCTGGACCACGTCATCATCATCACGCCTGCGAGAATTCCGGCGAAATTGTGGAAAACCCTGCCGGACGGCTCGCGCCTCCGGCAACTGTCCCGGCGAGCGGCCTCCGACAAAGTGCTTCACAGCCGACTCCAGAACCGGTGCCGCGACGGGTATCAGCGTCGGGCGGCTGCCAAAAATCGAAGGTCACGGTGTGCTGCCAGCGCCATTCGAATTGCTCGGGTTCGCCGGAAAACTCATGGCCGACGCCTTGCAAGACTCGCCGCGGCGCCTCGGCATTCTGACCGCGGGGCTGCCGGACGACGTCGCAGAGACCGTCGCTCATGCATTCGTACTCGCGGCCGCCGCTCATGACTTCCAGATGCCGGACTATCGAAGCGAAGCGAAAGCGCGCCTGGCCCTGACCTCGCTGAAACTTCTTGGCCTGCCCACCCGCATCGATCTCGACAGAACACTGACCGAGGCCGATGCCGCGAACCTGGCCCGATGGCTGACCCAAATGCCGCCGAATAAACTCAGCACGGCCTCGTACCGGAAAATCCTGCGAGACCTGGCGAAAGCACATGGCTGGAAAATGGAATTTCTCGGCGAATCGCGTCTGCGCAAGCTCGGCGCCGGCGCATTCCTGGCGGTTTCTCAGGGCAACGCAACGCGCGACGCCGGCATCGTCCGTCTGCGCTACACGCCATCAGGTTCGTCGGGCAAAAAAGATCTTAAGGATCAGCCCGCACTCGCGCTGGTCGGCAAGGGCATTATTTTCGACACCGGCGGCACGAACCTGAAACCATTCAAGTCCATGCTCGACATGCACGAGGACATGGGCGGCAGCGCCATCGCCGTCGCGACCCTGCAGGCACTGACCGAGGTCGGCTATCCGTTCCCGGTCGACTGCTGGCTCGCGATTACCGAAAACCGATTGAGCGCCGAGGCCTACAAGTCGCGAGACATCGTGACGGCGAGTAATGGCACGACTATCGAAGTCATCCATACGGATGCCGAAGGCCGCATGGCGTTAGCCGACGCACTGGCCCTGGCCGGACGCGAAAAACCCGGACTGATGATCGATTACGCGACGCTGACCGGCGCTTGTTATGGCGCACTGTCGCCCCGCTACAGCGGTGTGTTCACGAATCGACAGGGCCTCAATGCCGTGTTGACCGATGCCGGGGTCGCTTCGGGCGAGCGTGTCTGGCCGTTCCCGATGGATGCCGATTTCGACACCGATCTCGAATCAAAAGTCGCGGATATCGTGCAATGCTCGCCCAGCGGCGAGGCCGACCACATCCTCGCATCCCGGTTCCTGGCTCGCTTCGTACCGAAAGAGTCGCCCTGGATTCACGTGGACCTCAGTGCCGTGAACCGCAAGGGCGGTCTGGCCCAGATGCCATCGGGCGTCACCGGATTCGGCGTGCGCTTCACGATGAACCTGCTACTCGACCAGGCCGATGCGATGCGTGCTGTGATCGGTAACAGCGCACCAGTGAGTTCGTTATGAGCCCAGACGAACCACAACCCATTGCACAACGCTTTCGCGGGTTTCTGCCCGTCGTTGTCGACGTGGAAACCGGTGGATTTAATTCCCAGACAGATGCGTTGCTCGAAATTGCGGCCGTTTTGGTTTATGTCGATGCTGACGGCAACCTTTGCCGTGGCGAAACCAGCCGCTATCACGTGCTGCCGTTCGAGAACGCGAATCTCGATCCAGCCTCACTCGAGGTCAATCGCATCGACCCGCATCATCCATTGCGGCCCGCGATTCCGGAACGGGACGCGCTCCAGCGTGTGTTCCGCGATGTGCGCGCCGAACTTCGCGAAACCGAATGCAACCGCGCTGTTCTCGTCGGACACAACGCGCATTTCGACCTCGGTTTTGTCAATGCGGCGGTGGAGCGCACGGGCATCAAGCGCAATCCGTTTCATCCGTTCAGCGTATTCGACACGGCGACGCTGGGCGGCATCGCCTATGGCCAGACCGTGCTGGCACGAGCCGTCAAGGCGGCGAAAATCGACTGGGATCCGGATGCCGCGCATTCCGCGGCCTACGACGCCGAGGTTACGGCAGACCTGTTTTGCAAGATCGTGAACAGCTTTCGACCAACCTATGAAGACAGCCTCGCAGACCGCGACTAGTCGCGAATCATTGACTATAATCAAGCCCGCACGAACACGGTCCACGCGAATCAACACCAGTTACATCGCCGCGAGACCCTATCAAAACAGCATACAGGGGGTATAAGTCTATGAACCCGTTAAACACTATTTGGGGCACCATTATTGCCGGTCTGATAGTCTCCACCGTTATTGCGCTCGCTGCGACGTCGGTTGGCATGGAAAGTAGCGGAGCCGTGGTTATGTGGATTCACGTGGCGGTTGGCATCACCTGGATCGGCTTGCTTTACTATTTTAATTTCATTCAGGTGCCTGCACTGGCCGAAGCGGCCAGCGATGAAGGTGGCCCGGGCGGCGCGGGTATTACCAAGTATGTTGCTCCTCGCGCTTTGCTCTGGTTCCGCTGGAGCGCACTCGCAACCTGGGTATCCGGCGCCGTGTTCCTTTTGGAGAGAAAGGCGTTTATGGCGGCGTTTACACTGGGTATGGTCCCAGGCGAATCTACCGCGTGGTATGGATTGGCTATCGGTGTCGGTGCGTGGCTCGGCACGATAATGCTATTCAACGTCTGGATCCTGATCTGGCCCAATCAGAAAAAGGTCCTAGGTATCGTCGAAGCCAGCGCCGCCGAAATCGGCACAGCTAAGCGCATTGCGTTCCTCGCCTCTCGCACTAATACAATGCTTTCGATACCAATGATGATGAGCATGATAGGTGCTGGCGGACACGGATTTTTCCTATAGGCTAATTGATGAGAATGCCCTGCTCGTCTGGAAAGGCGGGCAGGGTTCTTCTCGCTCGATCTCGGGCCGATGCCCCTGTCGGTCTTCCCGGCCACTCGCGCCCATTAACTCGCGTTATGATTGACGTTCCCCAAGCGATTTTGTGGCTACATGGCAACCGATCATCGTAACGACGTCCCCGTGGGATCGATCATAGAGTCGGTGCGCATCGCGCTGGCCGAGGATGTCGGCACCGGTGATTTGACCGCCGCGCTCGTGCCCGC
>PVMK01124437.1_pt1 | contig 13388 bp, 11 predicted proteins | sample 1853481 | NCBI WGS metagenome assembly PVMK01 (sample SAMN08533507, study PRJNA380276) | Marine sediment metagenome, whole genome shotgun sequencing project.
GTGAAAGAAGAGGCCGACAGCAGGGAGGTCGGCTTGAAGATACTCCACTCCGATGGGCTGCAGCAGCTCAATGTTGACCCTATGAGGCTGGAGCAAGCCCTTCTAAACCTGGTTACCAACGCGGTGCAAGCTTCAACGAATGGCGAAGTGGTCACTCTCCGGGCTATCCCCTACGATGGCGGCGTCGCCATAGAGGTTGCGGACCGCGGCGCAGGCATTCCACCGGAGACCAGGTCTCAGATTCTAAACCCTTTCTTCACTACCAAGAAAGAGGGCACCGGCCTTGGACTGCCCATAGTCAACAAGATTGTGGAAGCTCACGCCGGGCGGTTGGAGCTCGTGGACAACCCCGACAGGGGCGTTACCTTCAGAATCGTCCTGCCTTATGATTGATCTGGGGCCAGCGAGCGCTGGCATGGCCGTGATCGCGTTGTGGCGGCCTCAGTGTGGTACTTGCACCCGGAAGTATTTGCTAAGGTATATGAGTTGGCCCCAAGTGTGGTCCTTTTGCAAGGGAAGGACTCTTCAGATTATTTTTTAATGACTTCTGATTGATGACACTATGCGCTATGCAATTAGCATTGACTCCGGATCACATTCCGACTAAATAAGAGAGCTCCTGGAAAAGAGTCTGAGACCTTAACGAAAGGTGCCTACTCGTCCCTCCTACCGAACCAGCCACGACCCCTACCTGCTGAGATATCGTTTGGGGGCTTTGAGTGATCTACTTTGCACGAATCTTGCACTATTAAATTAGGAGCTTTAAGAGTAAGAAACTTGGTGTGCCAGGCCCATAGTGGCCTCAGGATGTTCATGAAAAAGAAGTATCTAATAGTAGTCGTGGCTCTGGGTTTCGGTATTATTTACAGCTTGCTCTGTCCGCAGCTATGCCCTTCAGACCTCCATGGCCTCGATTCTGTATCAGGTGCAAACTGTTCCTCCTTATCCATTATGGGTCAGGTCTATCAGTTCTTTCTAGCTTACCCTTAATGGGTTTGTTACTCCTGATAATGATCACCTCTACCCCAGAGGAATTTGTTTTATCTCCCTTTAGACCTCCTCGGTTTTTCTCCTAAATTCTCCTCCGCGATTTTATTGTCCCTAAAACCTGATCAAACCTATTAAAGACCATATATTTCTCGGCTTTAGGGGGCAGGTGAAGAGAAATTTTATTGAGGTTTCGGGCATAAATGCAAACCGGACAAACACTAGGAAATTGGGAGAAACAAAGATGAAATTAAGAGCAAATATATGGAAAATTCTTACCTCGGCGCTGTTTGTCGTTTTTGTGGCACTGCTGAGCTTCAACACTGATGCAAAATCCAAGGACATTCCGCCGGACCAAGACCTGATGGCTTCCATGAAGATTACGAGACTTGCGGAGAGTCCTAAAGCTCCAGATTTTGTCCTGAAGGATCTAGAGGGAAGAAGCTATCGCTTGAGTGACCTTCGTGGGAAGGTGGTTCTGGTCAACTTCTGGACGACCTGGTGATATTGGTGCAGGAAGGAGTTGCCTTCTTTGGAAAGGTTGCACCAGCACTTCAGTCAAGACCCCTTCGTCTTACTAAGTGTGGATATAGCGGAAGAAGCATCAAAGGTCAGGAGCTTTGCTAAAAATAAGGGGTTGTCCTTTCCCATCCTGCTGGATAGTAATGGAGCGGTGGCTTCTCAGTATGGAGTACGGGCTCATCCTGTTGCCTATTTGGTCGATATGGAAGGTAAGCTAGTGGGGACCGCCCAAGGATTCAGAGAATGGGATAGGAAAGAGATGAAGACGTTGGTCTCATCTCTCATGTCAAGAACAGCATCATGACAGCTGTTCTTGCCACATCTCAATGACGGATTTGACTTTAAATAAGGGGTAAACAGAGATGACGGCAACAGATCAATTGGTGATGACCAGAACACGAAGGCGAGAGCTTAAGAAAGAACAAAAACAAGCAGAAAAAAAACAAGCTACGCGAAAAAAGCAAATACGTCGATGGAGCATAATGGGCTTAGCCGTGCTACTCTCCCTGGCCATTGGGTATGCGTTATTGTTCTACAAACCGTCTGCTTCGAATAGGGGCGTTTTGAGAGCTGCAAAACTTGAACATAATTTTGGCATGGTCAGTGTCAGAGAAGGAATAAAAGAGGCTAAAATACCTCTAATCAATATTGGTGAGGGTGTCCTCAAGATAACAGGATTAGATTCTTCATGCGGCTGCACTAGTGCCAGTATCGTGAGTAATGATGTAGAAGGCCCGCGCTTTCATATGTCTGGCCATGGCAAGAACCCGAAAGACTGGAGTACGGTTATTAAACCGGGAGAACAGGTGTTTTTAAAAGTCTATTACAATCCGACTGTTCATGCTAAAACGCGGGGAGCGGTTACCAGAATCGTGACGATCTATTCTGATGACCAGGCAAATCCCGAACAACAGGTAAAGATAAAGGTATTTCAAATTGGTTAAGAAACTTTCCCTAATAATACCACTATTTTTGTTACTGCTGATGCAGGGCGTTAGCGGAGAGCTTCAGGCTCATGGCGATCGTAAAGGGGTTATAGGTCCTGAAAATCTGGAGAAGCGCATTGGTGAGATAAGAATCTTGGATGTCCGATCCAAGAAGGAATATGAAGAGGAACACATCGACGGAGCTGTTGTCATTCCTTTGAAAGAGATTTCAGAATCCCGGCTAACACAGTTAGGATTCCAAAAAACCCATGAAATCGCAGTGTACGCAAACTCTGACATTCCCGCAAAAAAAGCAAAACTGCTCTTGAATGCCATGGGGTTTACCAATGTGAAGATACTTGGCGGGGGATTTGTTCATTGGAAAGAAGATGGATTTCCCACAAGATCTGGAAAAATGGATATAGCTCCGGAACAGGAAGGAACAAGCAAAGCTTCTTCGATCAGCATACAGCCTACGGAATATGATTTTGGAATTATTACCAAAGAGGGCGGGATTGTGAAAACCACATTTTCACTCTTTAATAATGGCGATAAGAAAGTAACGATAGAGGAGATAAGCACTTCGTGTGGTTGTACCTCTGCGAATGTGTCTAAGGAAGTAATCCTACCTGATGAAGCTGTTTTTTTGGAGGTCGAATTTGATCCGGATTTTCACCAGGAACCTGCTGGAAGATTTTCAAGAACTGTTTTCCTTCAAACATCTGAAGGGATAGAGTTGCTGACCAAGATATACGTGCAAATCAAAGATTAAGGAGTTTGTCTTTCTAACCCCATAAGCCCTGGGGTTAGAATAAAACCATTTCTTGGTTTGCCCCGTTATATGGTAGCTGGATCTGGGGATAATAAAGATATACGCTCACCCCTTAACTGTAATCGGCAATAAAGAAGAGCGATTGTTGCACGCGACTTCTTGAGGGACTACAGCGCTTCTGCAGATGCTCAAAATCCTTTATATGTTCTTTCCTTGGCCCGCTCTTCCGGGCTCATGGTCCAGTAAGGGGTTCCATCCTTGGTCCTGCGTACCTTGTATTCAAAATAATCACCCTTTTTCACTTTGGATGCAATAAATACCTCCTTGCCTTTAATCTCGGCCCACACGCCTTTCACATGTATCTTCTCACCTTTCCTCACCCCAACGTTATTGGGATGGACAAATGATCTAGGGCCAAGGTGCACTGCAACAATTTTGTTGCTCCCCGGGTCCAGGACAAGGAGTGCCACCCCAGGTGACATTCCGGGGAGAGGAGTAATTATTCTAAAACCCTCGACATAACCTTTGAAACTATCCCACTCGTTGAGGTCGTAGAGTTTGTTGTAGGCGCTGTCTTTCTCCCAACCCACAATGCTGCCCTTATCTATCGCGTAACTAACGCCTAAGCTCAAAATGCAAATCCCCAGAACCAGCGTTAAACCAAATGCTACATGCTTTCTGGAAATAATCATGGCAACCTCCTCGCCGCTGGGTGGCCGTGACTTTTACGTCCGAGCACCCCACGGTCAATATACTTTATATTGCCGACGCGATTTACACATTTTTTACAACAACCATGGTTATGTCGTCCTTTTGAGGTGCTGTTTGCCGATGACTGGCTAGAGCGCTAGTTATCACTTGGAGTATTTCCTGACAGGAGCGGTGCCCGTGCTCTCGAATGATTTCCCGCAAGCGCTGTTTCCCAAACATTTCGGATTGCGGGTTTTCAGTTTCCCAAATCCCGTCTGTGCCGATAAGTATGATCTGGCCGTCGCGCCATCCCTCAAATCTGTATTCTTCAAAAGACCATGCGTCATCGACCCCGAGCGCTATCCCATCGCCATGCAACTCATCAAATGAGTCCTTAGAAGGATCATAAACAATGGCCGGCTCGTGTCCCGCTCTCACCCACCATATCTCCTTGTTCTCTAAATCAATCGACATGAAAAACAGGGTCATGAAATTACCAGTTTCAGAGGTGTCTATGTAGAGTAGACGGTTTACATCAGTCATCATTTGAGAAAGACTTCCTGTCTGCCGAGCCCTACTACGAAGAAGGGCCCGGACGGTGGTCATGATCAAAGCGGGGGCTATTCCATGCCCTGCCACATCACCGACTGCGACACCAAGCCGCCTATTGCCCCACTCGGAGAATTCTAGGAAGTCGTAATAATCTCCACCAGTTTCATCGCAGTAAATGCTCTTTGCGGCTATATCAAGACCCTCGATTTGTGGGGGTTTTCTCGGAAGTAGGCTTTGCTGCACCTCCATGGCCAGACTCAGTTCTTCTTTGAGCCGTATTCGCTCTTGAAGCTGGGATACCATGGTATTGAAGTTGCTGATCAATTGACCAATTTCGTCCTGACTTTTTGCGGGCGGAAGCGGGCCGAAATGGCCCCTGGCTATGTCCGCTGCCGCGCGGGAAACATCTTTAATCGAGGAAACTATCCGGCCCGTTACCATTCGGATCAATAACAAGACAAATAGAATACAAAAAGACCCAATTACAAGGTAATACGTACGAAACCGTAAGATTGGTGCTAGGATTTCACTGGAAGGAGCAAACATAACGAGGTTCCAGGGCGCTTCTTGGAGCCTATAGAATCCGCTTACCTCAGTGGACGAATGTCGTCGGCCGACTAGGGTCCCAAGTTGCTTTTCTTGTATGGTCTTCAGAGTTGTCAGCTCCAAAGGATCATTATGATAACCGAGCTCCACATGGCTATCGGGAGCAGTACTCGTAAAGACTTTCCCTGTGTCGTCTACCAAATACGCCTGATGACTTTGCCACCAGCCGGAGGCTACAACATTCTGTAAGAGATAGTCAAAACGGACCGCCACCTCGAGGCTGCCGATAGTCCGACCGCTTGCATCAATAAGCTCGGAAATGAGGGATACGGTTTCATGCTCTACGAGGGAATCGTAACGGGGAGGCGTTAACTCTGCTATCCTGCCTCTGTGAAAACGCATTATACCTCTATCTTGTTGACTCATCCCCCCTCTACGAGGCATTCGGCCCATACCATAGCCACGATGGGGATTTGTGTCGCGACCGAGCCGTTCTTCCGCCAAGGTCAAATCGACCCGAGCGACTCCTTCTAGGTTCCTTAGTTGATCTAAAATCCATTCTTGAATTTGCTCTGAGTAATGCTCCCCGCCCGTTTCGTTATACAGCTCTAACAATTCCTTGGGGCGACTCAGGCGCATGTCCACGTCATGGGCCGCTCTCTGTAGCTTAAGGATGGCAGCCTCTCTCCATTGAGTTAGCAAGCTGTTTCTAACATAGATAAATCCGACAACTCCCATGCCAAACAACAGCATTGCCACAGGAAGCAACAGAAAAAGTACCAAGCGTTGTTGTAGGCTCTTCACCTTTGTCATAAGATTGCTCCATTCCATTAGGAACCATGCCGGGGAGAGGAGCGACCAGTCCTGAAACCCACTACGACACCTTTTAATCTCTCCCTATGCTTTTACCACCAAGCGACCGAGGCACCTTCCTGTCGCTTCATTCACTGGGATGAACCCAGGCCGTGTCTTTTTCTCCCGGTCCGCAATTCAATTTATGGTAATCACCACTTTAGCGCTTTTCCCGCCACCCTCGACGGTCAGCCGATAACTGCCCGGTGGCGCATCGGCCGGAATCTCTAGTACCTGGGTGAAATCGTCGGTACTAATCGGGAACTGGCCCAGATCATATTTGCCGGAAATTCCCGTGAGCTTATACGTAGCCGTATCGGTGCCAATTAGTCCATTCACTGTCACTTCTAGCTTCGAACCAGCCTTGACAGACAGAGAGGCCGGCACAATCCTTGTTCCTTCTCCATGCCCCCAAGCGGCAGCTGACCAGGAAAAAGCCGCGCTGGCAATTACCAACACGAGCAACGTGAATCGAATTATATTTATTGTGCGCATTTTGTGTCCTCCTTTGTGTAATTAAAGGTGTTGCATGACGGGTGAAAAATAGGTAATCACCATCAGGGCCACCCAGGCGATTAGCCCAAAGACTACAATAACATTTACTACCCTGTAGAGCTTCCTTTCTTCCCCAATTGTCGCACCGAGAATAGGAATCATGATGAGGCCGAAAGAAACCACGGCCGACCCTACCAAGATGCCGACCATTCCTATAGCAGACTCGATAGGATAAAATATCCAGAACGGCCACGGTGGCTTAGTTATTTCCACGCCTGGCTTCGGTGGCTCAAGCATGCCCGGGGGGAGGATAAATGCCAGTGCTACAAGAACAACTACAAGAGCCAGGCCGTAGACCATAAGGCCCTTGGCGTGTTTGGCGAAGGTGGCTCCGGTGGCTAGGCTGGCCTTGTACTCCTCCTCTTTCTGATAAGGTTTTGGGGCAATGCCAAAGTGTTTGACGTAAAATGCGTGCAGTGCAATGAGCAACAAAAACAACATCGGAAAAACACCAACGTGTAGGCCGTATATTCGAGCCAACATAGAAGTTGACAGCGTGAAGTCCTCTTGGAACACGGCACCAAGGGGCCCGAGCAGTTTGTTCACTGCCATGAAATGCGCCATCGCCTCGTAGCCTTCTTGATCCCATCTGAGTACCGTCCCGGTGAAAAAGAGTTGAAAGGCCACGAACAGCAAACCCACACCAACCAGATAAGTGATGGTCCGGGGCGGCCGATAAGCGCCCGTAAACAACACCCGCAGCATGTGGGCAATCACCAGGGCGAAACCCAGATTGGCACTCCAGTGATGAAGCGCCCTGATAGTCCCCAAACCGGGCGTGTCGCTAATGTAGTTGACGCTGGCGTGGGCCACCGTCGGGGAGGGGTTGTAAAATTGGGTTAGAAGTATGCCGGTAACGAAGGTTACCAAGAAACTCAGGAGGGTTATCCCTCCAAGTGAGTACCAGAAGGTATTTGCATGAGAGGGGACTGGGTAGTCGAGTGCGGACAGGCCCAGCCTCTCACGGCAGTCTCTCCATTGAATCATCTCTATCTCCTTTTGATCCTAAACGCGTTATCAGGGTTGGATGCGTTTGGATGTTAGTGCGGGCAGCCAGGTCTAATGAGCTGTATAGAGCAATGCCAGACAGCTACAAATAATTCTCCCCTGACTCCCAAATATCAATAAAGGGGAAGGAACCTAGAAGCCTTTCAAATTCTACGAAATCGCTGATAGAATTTTAGGAGTGAAACCGAGGAGGCTTGAAGGGACCTGAAACGAACCCCTCTAGCAGAAAGGTTGTGACTAACAGCAAGAATAAACCTATTAGTGGCAAGGCAGTAGGAAATGATAGACCAATCCCGATATGGGTAAGTGAGTGGGAAAGAAACGTACAATTTCCTTCGGAATGAAATTCGATACCGTGGTGATCTATCGCCAATTGCGGACAGACCACGTTGAAAAGAATAACAATACTCAAGACTGCAATTAATATACACACCTTTTTCATAGGGATTAGTTTAACCCATTGAATAGAGAATATCAACCTTAGCTGATTTCTATAAAGCTGCCATATCGCCAGGGTCCGTGAGTGCACATCTCTTGCCAATATGTTGAGTCGAGGTCGGCTTAAAGTCTGAGGAGCATATGTGGACCGGAGCGGGTTTGTATGATCGATCCGACCATAAAGTCACAGACTGGAGATTACATCCCTTAATTCACACTTTCGGCTTCTGGGGTCTCGGCACAAAATACTGGGGTAAAACTCTCTAGGTAGAGACTAAACATATCTTGCCAAGATGTAAACTTTCATAAAAGTTTAGATATGATATGCGTATAGTAAGTTTTCGGAGACATTCAGGACTTCACATCTATAGCAGAGAAGATAAATTACTCCGCACAAATGCCAACCCCAACATCTTGTGCTTATTAATAAAAAAAGCGTGGAATACTTGCGCCAGTCTGCTCACTTCACCAGCTCAAAATCACCCGGCTTCCATGTCTTGTCGAACCAGGGTTCCAGCGGACCGTAAAGACGCAAAATGGTAAACCATCCTTTGCCCGGCACCGTCTGGACCCAGTTCTTCTCCTTGCCTTTCGGTGCTTTGGGCCCGAAGTAGAGATTCACTGAACCATCCTTGTTGGCGATCAAGTCATCCCGCTTGTTATTCTTACTCGGAAAAGACTGCCCGGTCTGCAACTCGGAGCGCGTCTGCGGGTCGTAAACCACCACGGACCAGAAATCCTTGGCAGGGACATTGACCGGGATATTCAACTTGTAGTTCTTGCTGCCGTCGAGATAGTTGCCGTTTTGATCCCGTTCGGTATACGCGTACTGGGATCCTTTGCCCACCATCTTGAGGGCCATCGCCGGTGTATTCACCGTGGCGAGATAGAAGAATAGCGTGCGGGCATCCAGATAACGTCCTCCTGCACCTTTGTCCTTGAGCCACCGATAGTCGCCACCGACAAAGGCCATTTTCCAGTAGCTATTGGGGTAGTAGTAGGCCTCCGGCTGGCGCGTTGGAAACCCGATCGCACGGGCAGTGGCATTGCCCACGGCGATCGCCTCCTTAAGGATCTTCTGCATGCGTGCATCGGGCTCGAATGGTTTGCCTTTCTCGATTCCGATACTCGCGAAAAGGCCGCGCAACTCCGGGTCCAGCATGCTAACCGGCTCCCTCTGAATCACCTGGTTGAGTTCTTCATAGAACTCATAGGTGTTGGCATGGATGGTGTTGAATACTTTCCCAGAACCGCTGACAAACTCCATCTGAAGCGGATTTTTCGCGCTCTTGAGTGGATAGATTTTGAGGCCGGTCTTAAACATATTAGTCGCCGCTTCCGGTTTTCCTTCCACCAGAAAGCCCCTCAGAATGAGCCAGTTCACATAACTGGTTGAGTGGGCCACAAAATATCCCTTCGGTACTTCGCCCTTGTAGTCCGGGGGCAAAATCAGGTATTTCCCACCCTTGCCTTTATCGGGGCCCGGCGCCCCCATGTCGACCACAAAGCGGAAATATGCATCGTTTACGGTACCGGGTCCGCTACCGGGCGGTATCTCGACCACCGTGGGGCCGTCCTTTTCGAGATCGAGAATCGCCGAAGTGTAAACGGTGTCGGTATTACCCGTGAGAAACAGTGGATTCGAGTCCAACAACTTGTCCAGGATGAGCACCTGGTTCGACTTGGTGATACCCAACTCGACATGGCCCCGGCGCATGGCTTCGACTGACGCTGCCGGAATACCGTTAAGAAATGTTTCCACCCCGCGCATGAAGTCGAGATTGTCGAAAAGTATTCGTGTGGTCTTTTTGTTTGGAAATCCGTCGAAAAACTCAAGCGTCCCGATACGGGTTGCCACTTTGTTCGGAGTCATAAGCTCGGCGGGGACCTTTGTGTTGTAGCCCGTCGGCACTTCTGCGTATGCATAACCGGCTATGCCGACCGAGGAAATCACAACGACCAAGACAGCCACAATTGCCAGAAATATCAATTTCGAGTTTGCGATTTTGCTCATTGGGAGCCCTCCTGATGCCTGATAAGGTCAATGTTTCATTACGGGATTGCAAGTGAGTATTAGTGCAAAAACCGATGTCTCTAGAAATTAAATCGGATGACACCTATGTCAATAGAAGCAGATCCTCGAGATATTGGAGTATGTGCCTACTGTCAAGCATTTTAGGTATCTTGCCAAGATGTAAAACTTGATAAAAGTGTAGATATGATATGCGTATGGTAAGTTTTCGGAGACTCCCAGAAGGTTACAGTTATAGCAGGAACCTAAAATGGTAATCCGGAGTCAACATGAAGATCATATTGCACTATGAAGGTCGACAACCTAACTGGCCCTCCAGTTGTAACCAATTACGGGTTTCAGTGCAGATGCAGGTTTCAGGTTTCAGAATTGATAGACCTGACACCTGAACACTGACACCTGACACCTGACTAGAGATCCGGTTTATTGAACACCGGGATCGCCTGACCGGTGGGTGGCTCCTCTTCTATATCTTTCGGTAAGTCCTCAGGCGGCAACAAATTGCCCCAATCGGTCCGCTGCCGCATCTCCTCCATTGTTTTCGCCGGGATGAAATTTTTGCCCAGACGCAGTTCCCAACCGCCGCCCAAGGCCTTGTACATGGCAATCAGGTTGATAGCAATAGACCCGGTGGTCGATGCCAGGTTGTCTTCCTGTTGGGTCAAGAATCTTTGGGTATCCACCACCCGCTGGTAGCTCACCAGCCCTTCACGGTACTGGAGCAGGGAAATATCCACCGAAAGCCTGTAATTTGCGACGCTTTCAGATAGGAGTTCCGTCTCTTCCTGCGTTCGCAAAAAGCCCACCATGGCGTTTTCAACCTCCTGAGCAGCCTGGAGAACCGTGTTCTGGTAGTTGACCACGAACTGCTGGAAGCGGGCATCCTGTACGCGGACGTTGTTCTTGAGCCGCCCGTAGTTCAAAATGGGCCACTGGAGCGTGGGGCCGACGAAATAGGTGATGCTGTCACTCGAAAAAAGATCGCTGAAGTTGGCATTGTTAGCGAGAACACCACCTTTGTCGCTGGACTGCAAACCGATGGACCCCACCAGGGAAAAACGAGGATAGAGATCAGATTTGGCTACCCCGATTCGGGCACTCTGGGCCGCCGCTTGAAATTCTGCAAGACGAATGTCCGGGCGTCTCCGCAGCAACTCTGCTGGAATGCCCACCGCTACTTGTGCAGGAGCGATGGGAATGGGCCTTGGCCCGCCGAGCATGACCTGGACATCGGCCGGGAGGATACCAAGGAGGATGGCGAGTCCATTCTTGGCCTGGCGCAGGCTGGTTTCAAGCCGCGGGATCAACGCCTCTGTTTGTTTGAGCAGGGCCCTGGATTGGGTGACATCGAGTTTGGTCGTCACGCCCTCCTTAAAACGCAACTCGGCAAGCCGTAGGGACTCCTTCTGAAGCCTGACATTTTCCCGGGCAACCGCCAGCCGTTTTTCAAACGTTCGGATCACCACGTAGTTACGGGCCACTTCGGCGGTCAAAGAAACTAGGATGTCGTCATAACTTGCCATGTTGGCATACAGGCTTGCACTGGCGGACTCCACCCCGCGGCGGAACCGACCCCAAAAGTCCAGCTCCCAGGCAGCGTCAAAGCCAATCTGATAATCATAGAAAAATCTGTCCGACCGTGCCTCATTCGCTGCGTTTTCGCTTAACTGGTTAGCGCTGGCGCCACCTTTCATCTCTTGCGTTTGCGGGTACTGGAGACCGACAGCAACTCCTAATTGAGCCCGGGCTTCCACGATGCGAAGCCCCGCGATTTGCAGGTCCAGGTTCTGTTGATAGGCGGTCTCGATGAGGTTATCGAGTACAGGGTCATTAAATACCGTCCACCAGTCGCTAAAGTCCGCCGGCTCACTCTTGATTCTCTGGTCTTCCTTCTCCATCCATCCTGGCTCCACCTCTGCGTCAGGCTTGACGAAATCCGGTCCCACCATGCAGCCGCTGACCAGCAGAGCCAGGGTGAGCAGGCTCGCCAAGGTTCGGCACAATTTCCCAACAAAACTGTGAGTCCGAAACAGGCTGCTCCCGGGACGGGGAGATTGTTCCAAATACCCGTTGACCGGCAGGTTTCTGTGAAACGTAATGGCTAACATGATCGCTACTCCTTGCAATAAGCCAGGATCTTTCAGGAGCCAGGTAACAGGTGTCAGGAAAAAGAAACATAGAAGCCGAAACCTTAAATCTTGACACCTGTACCTGTCTGGTCCTGGCAGAATATCTGTGGGGCCGGCCTCTGTGCCGGCCTGGATGATCTAGAGGCGGGCACGGAGGCCCGCCCTACCGAGATTGCCCGGAGGCCCGCCCATCTTTACGGTCTCGCGACACCTATTCATGAAACATCCGGGCTAGGTCTTAGGTGATGACGCGGCCTCAGGCTTGACGGCCATGCCGGGACGAACCTTCTGCACGCCTTCGATAATCACCTGGTCGCCATGTTTGAGCCCGTCATTGATTACCCGTTGTTGTTTGTAGGAAGACCCCGCTACCACCTTTCTACTCTCCACCTTGTTATCCTTGCCGACAACAAAGACATGCGTTCCTGCCTGGGTCTCCACCAAAGCTGTTTCGGGAATCAGCAGGGCATCGGGGTTCTCCCCCAGGATCAACCGGACCGGGGCATACTGCCCGGGTATAAGATCGTAATCAATTGTCCCGGTGTGTTTGTTCGGGAACACGGCGCGAACAGCGACAGAGTCGGTGGCGGGATCGATCTGAAAACTGATAAAGTTAATCTTCCCCTGCTGCTGGTAACTGCTGCCGTCGGGCAACAGGAGCTCTACCTTCATTTCCTTAACCGGGAAGACTTTCCCTTTCCGCTTCAGCAACTGAATCTGGTAAACCTGGTTGCGACTGATGTTAAAGACCACGTAGATGGGATCCATCTGCACCAGTGTGGTCAGCACATCCCTTTGTTTCTGCACCAGGTTCCCCACATTGATGCGGGTCTGCTGAATACGCCCGCTGAAAGGGGCTTTTATACGAGTAAAGCTCAGTTCCAGTCTGGCGTTTTCGATGTCGGCCTTATCCTCTTCAATGTTAGCCCTGGTTTCGTTCAACTTGGTGATGGTGCCTTCTTTTTTTTCCTGGGATGCAGCCCCTTGTGCGGCCAAGCGCTCGTAACGCGCCGCTTCGCTTGTCCAAAAGGCCAGGCTGGCTTGGTGACTTTTCAGCTGCGCCATGTCGGCGTCCAGCCTTGCCTTGAAAGGCCGTGGGTCAATGAGATAGAGGGGATCGCCCTCTTTCACGAAGGTGCCTTCCTCAAAATAGCGCTTCTCTATATAGCCGGACACCCGGGGAATGATATCCACGGTCTTCACTGACGTAATAGTGCCGCTAAGCTGCATAATGATTGGAATCTTCTGCTGAGCTACTTTCGCCACAGTGACAGTGGGTGGGGGCGGTGCGGCTTTCTGCTTGGATTTATCACCGCATCCCGTCAGCAGTAGGACGAATACACATCCAATAACAAATGCCTTGCCCTTGCTCGTCTGCC
>PVMK01124438.1_pt1 | contig 13388 bp, 11 predicted proteins | sample 1853481 | NCBI WGS metagenome assembly PVMK01 (sample SAMN08533507, study PRJNA380276) | Marine sediment metagenome, whole genome shotgun sequencing project.
CACTCAAAGCCTGGAACAAAAACCTTGATCCGGCGGACCCTCTGGGGGATCTCACTGGCTATGAAAGGGTGATGCTGGATAATGGCTATGCCGTTGCCAAGACCCGAAGAAATGCCGGCGCTGCCAGTGGGGATCCGGGTTCGGGTCCGGGAGACTACGGGGTCGTTCTAGATGATGGGGAGATTGTGCAAGGACGAAATCTCAACATCCACACCGGCCTGCTCCTGGACATGGTTCGACTGTCGGAAAATCTCTTGAAGGACCGTTTAGGAGAAAAACCCTTGCGCACCTACTGGTTCGGCCATTCTGCCGGTGCCATGAATGGACGGGTGATCAACTATGTGTCGGGTCTCAACCTGGATGAGAACGGAGAAACCATCATTGATGGATTCATCCATAGTGACTCCGGGGGCGGAAGATACCTCCCTGTTGTGATGAAGGAGGGTCAGGATACGGTTTTGCTAACCGATGAGGCTCGCCGGCAATTCGTGAAGACCCTTGAAACTGCCCACCAGCTCTACACGAGCCGAATGGATGCACCCACTCTTCCGCCATGGATGTCGTACGGTTATCTGCTCAACAAAAGACTGACGGCCAGGATCCTCAGAGACAAAGGTCTGGTGCACAAGATGCGGATCTATGAGGTGCAGGGAGTGAGCCACCAGGCTGGAGGGCATCGCTCGGGAGAAGGCGACACGGTCCTTCTGGATTTGTCGGGACTCATGGACGGCTTGATAAATCTTCTGGACAACTGGGTGGAAAAGGACATCGCTCCTCCTCCCAGCAAATCCGGCTGGTTAGAGTTGGGCGATGTGGATGGTGACGGGGTGAATGAAAATGAAGCCATCGCCCTGCCCGAAGTGGCCTGTCCGCTCGGCCTGTATTATCCCTATCCCCCAAGCCGGGGAGAAAGCGGCGGAGGATATACAGGTTTTGCCGCCTTTGACGGTCAGAGTCTTGAGCCCCTGGATGGGCAGGGGGCTTTCGTGGATATGAATTTGAACCGATACCTCGACCAAAGGGAAAGTGTGGATGATGCCTGGCATCGACTGGGCCTGTTAAAGCACGGCGAAGCGTTCAGCCGCAGCAAATACCAAGCCTGTGTCGAGGCGACCGTTGCTCAGTTAAGGAAAGAGAAGCTGATTACCGAACGAGTCGCTCAAAGGTATGTCCAACAGGCCTCAAATGCCGATTTCCCAGGGCAGTGACCGGTCTTTGTAGCGTTCGCTCACAGAGCGGACGCTACAAAGACCCAACCCTTCTACGGGCGAGGCTGGCGGGGAACGAAGGACTTGATTCCCACGGTCCAGGAGAGGGGAACCGACACGGGATTGTAGCAAAGCTTCTCGTCGCAGGCCTGATACTCCAGCGAGCCCGTGAATGTCAGCGTTCCCATTTCCCCAAATTCCTCCCGCTCCTCCCGGAGGGTTTCGGTAACCACTTCCTGCAACAAGGTGAACGGCTTCTGATAAACAGGTACACGCTCGTCGAGCGGTTCGAAGTAGTAGATTTCGGAAGTAGGGTGCTGTAAGGGGAGGAGCCGAACGAAGCGTTGTGGCTCGATTCTAAGGGTGATGACACGATAGCCTTCAGCACCCGGGGCATAGACGTGCATGTCGGGCTGAGGTGTGATTTCAACGGCCAAAGAGAAGAGCTCACCCCGAGCGATCACCGAATCACTGGGATAGGTCTTGATCTGGATATGGCTTGTTGAGATCTCGGTTCCCTGAACGGAAGAGCCTCCTGCGCCCACCTTTATCATGATGTTGGAGGCCGTGTTTCTTTCCTGGTAGAAGTCCTCGAAGAACCGGTCCGTGACCACGCCCTCAGGGTCAAGCATGAATGTGCCGGGATAGGCGATTCCCACGAATCGCTCATTTGGGCTGGTGACCGACACATACACCGGGAAGTCGGCCAGGACCTCCGGGTCGTCCCCATCGGGACCGAGGGATTCTGCGATAACCGTGTTTGAAATGCCATTGCGTTTGATGGTCGCCGAGCCGACGTCCGAGAGCATGGTGAAGGCGATCCCCTGCTCCTGGGCGAATTTGGCCAGCTGCTCCGGGGAGTCGGAGCTGATGCTTACCAGTTCCAGTCCCTGCGCGCGAATCTCATCGATCCTGCCCTGCAGCTCGACCAGCTGCGTCCTGCAGTAAGGTCACCAATCCGCCGATCTCACAAAGACGAGCATCGCTCCCTTCGGCCCCATAATGGACGGCAGGGTCCAGGTCTTTCCATTCTGATCCTGCAGGCTGAAGTCGGGTACTCGCTCGCCGACCTGAGGCCCCAGTTTGGAGACATCGATCTTCGTTCGCGTAGGTGTCTGGGCCAGGGTCGCCCAGGTCGTCATCCCCATGAAACATGTCGCCAACACAATGACCCTCAGTCTTCTGGACATTCGTACCTCCTTGATGAATTCAGGATGCTCGTTTCCTTTCCAGGAATACACCTCATTCTAAATGTTCCCGGGTAGGATCTCAATGGTGAATGTCCGGATTGTTGGGTTTTCGACCGGCGAATGAACAGCTTGGTAGCAGCGCCGTCTCAGAGGATGCGAGCATTTTTCGACGCTGGTGAATTTTATGAGGCTGTTTTCGACATTTGTGAGTGTTTTTCGACCGCGGATAGTGTACAATGGTTTTCGACTGTATCCCCTTAATTGGGGTGTTTTTCGACTCAAGCAACAAGGTTTTCGACCGATGCGCCTCGAATTTGAAACACCGATCAGTTTCCAAAGCAACCTTTCTCCGGAAGGTGTGCAGCTCGCTGGCTGGGCGGCGCTTGTTCAGGCTCTCGAGCTGGCCGCTCCAGTCCGACAGCCAAGCTGTGTTTCCGAGAAGCATGTTCGTGGCAGCCAGCGCGAGGAAGGGTGCTGGCGTATCTTCGACAAACGATACCAGCCAGGCGATCAGTTTGCCGATCATCTGACCTTTGCCCTGCGTCATGAAAATATTGATCTGCTGATATTGAAGCGCGCCTTTGGGGCAGTGCCCAAGGCTGTCCTGGAAGACTACGTCCGGTCCGCGCCGACCGGTGTGTCGGCACGGCGTGCCTGGTTCTTCTATGAGACCCTGACCGGTCAGACTCTGGATGTTGAAGGGGCTCCTATCGTTGCAGCGGTCAATGCGCTGGATCCAAAGGCATATTTCACCGGAAAAACACGTCTCTCCAAGCGTCATCGCGTAAGAGACAATTTGCTCGGAACCGGTGACTATTGCCCTGTCCTACGCAGAACAACGACACTGGAAGAATTCGCGGCACTTAGGCTCGCTGAGAGAGCCGTGGAAACCATTGGGCAGACCGGCGGCCACGTTCTTGCGCGCGCTTCCAGCTTCATACTGCTTGCCGACAGTCGCGCAAGTTTTGAGATCGAAGGTGAACGCGCGCCGCGCAATCGGCTGGAGCGCTGGGGGCGCGCAGTCCTCCAGGCAGGTAAGACCAACCTCAGGCTTGAGGAAATCGTTCGTCTTCACAGTGTGTTGATCGAAGATACGCGGTTTATCCGTGCTGGCTTGCGCCCTGATGACATATTCCTTGGTGAACGTGATCATAATGGTGATCCCTTACCAGAGTTTATCGGCGCTCGTCCGCAGGACCTTGATGGTTTACTCTCAGGCATGTTGGCGGCCAATGGCCGCATGCGCGATGAAGGGCTCGACCCCGTCATGCAGGCTGCTGCGACGGCGTTTGGCTTCGTCTACATCCATCCGTTTCAGGATGGGAATGGCCGTCTGCATCGCTGTCTGATCCATCACGTTCTTGCCGAGCGCAACTACACGCCACCGGGCATGGTTTTTCCCGTGTCTTCCGTGATGCTTGATCGGATCGACGACTATCGCAGGGCGTTACAGGCTCATTCCGGGCCGTTGTTGGACTTCATTGAATGGCGTCCCACGTCCGATCGTAACGTCGAGGTCCTCAACGACACTGCGGACCTGTACCGTTATTTTGACTGCACGGGAGCGGCGGAGTTTCTCTATGCCTGCGTGCGCCGTACGATTGAACAAGACCTGCCCAGAGAAATCGATTATCTGTGCCGCTATGATGAGGCGATGAGAAAGGTCATGGACACCGTAGAGATGCCAGACCGATTAGCGCAGAATCTCATCATGTTTATCCGCCAGAACAGCGGAACATTGGCCAGGAGGCGACGCAAGAATGAATTCTCTGCCCTGACGGACGAAGAAGTTCAACTACTTGAAGGAGTCGTTCAGGACGCGTTCGAAGGATTCGAGGGCATCGAGTCCCATGGCTAGCCCGCATTTCTCACACCCAATCTACTGCGGCGGCAGATCTGGCCGCGTCTACTGCGTTGCGCTCGGTCGGCCTCCTCAACGTACCGTACAGTACGTTTGCGGGGGCCTCCGTCGCGCGCCTTGTATCCACAGCAATCTCCATCCCCTCGCTACGATCAGGTGTGAGAAATCCGGGCTAATGCCTTATCCCATGAATACCAGAGGTCCTCTCTTATGATCTTCAGGAGGGCGTTTCACTGTCCTCGATCGAGTCTGCTTCTCGACCTTCTGTGGATTGGAAGCTCCCCATGCCAACAGAAGATTGAAAAAGATCAACATGGGGACCACGATGCCGGGTGCCATCACCATCGGGAACTCAAAGATAAAGACAAATCCAGGTTCGTTCATCCAGTAGTTCATCAGGGGAAACGTGGGCAGAAGGATGAGAGAGGCTCCGATCAGACCCCAGACCACCAGAAAGCTCTTGCTGACGGCTTCGCGGAGGAGCAACCACCCCACCAGGATGGCGGAGACTCCAAACAGGAAGTCGGGTATGCCGATCCACAAGACAAAACTGGAAGTGATCTGCCCTTGGATGCCCTTGAGCACCCCTCCCAGTGCCCCAATACGGAGAGCTTGAAAGAAGACCAGCCAATGTTGCGGAGTGCTGGATGCGATACCGTGCAGGGCACGCCGCAGATTTCTGGACAGGATAAAGTTGATGAAAAGAATCGTGACCGGAATACCGGATTGCCACAAAAAGGGGACCTGATCCATGAGCGCCACATGGATACCATCCATTCCGAGTGCGATCAAAACGGCTGTCCAGACCGCAAATGCCAGAACCAGGAAATAGACGCTGCGTGCTTCCGCCCCGATTATCGACCGGTCCTTCCTGGCTTTAGCCGTGATGAACACACCGAAGGCAAGAGTGAGGATTGCCAGAAGGGGTACCAGGGATAATTTCAACAGACGGTTACTTTCGTTTTTGCAGCCCGAGATACAGCCCGCAACGGGGCGGTTGTCCTGAAGAAGTACCTGGAATCGTGAGCAGAGTGCGACTCACCTCAGATGCTTGTCCATCCACTCTCCGTAAACCTCTTCATGTTCCTTGGCGATCCAGCTTCCCGGATCCGCCACGTAATCTCTTTGATAGTCCCCTTCGACATTGATTCCGGGTATGGCAGGGATCCATGCTTCTTTGAGCACCTCATCGGGATTCCCGTACTTGGCGGCTATTTTCCTGATTTCCGGGTCATCCAGGGCTGTTAAATGGCCCTTGTCGATGAGCTTGATGGTCTCACCATCCTCGGTCTCCATCTCAAAGGTGCTGAAGTAGGTGTGAACATGAAAATGGCCGTCAGGCAGGTTGTTTTCCTCTGCCCACTTCCCTCCTCGAGTGCCGATCCCCCAGTGAATGATCCCACTTCTTGATCTTTCCCAACTTAAGATTCGACTCGGTTGAATCATGACATTGGCGGGTCGTGACGACTTGGGGTTGGTTCCCACAGCCACTTCATACAGCCAACCCATTCCCGGGCCGGGCATGCTCGGCCACTGGACATCCTTATACTTGTCCAGAACGGACTTCCAGTTTTCCCCATAGCTGCCGCCGGCTTCGATGCGGGTAATGTTATTCCCGCTAATGTAAACTTTGATTCGAGGGAAAAATCCCGTGTGATTCGATGATCCGGCGATCACCCCTTCGGCGTCCAGAATACTTTTGGTGTCAAAGGGAGGATAAGCCCCGATGTGACCTCTGCCCCGAATCTGCTCTGGATGCTCACCACGATCTCCTCTTTTCACCGTCCAGGTAATATCGGTCCCCTCCGGATCGGTGATTCTGACCTTTCTTGCCTTCAGCAGAGTGTCCCAAGTCTTTCGGTCTATGGCTTCAACGATTTCAGCAGGATACTCGGCCGTCCCCGAAATGAACTCGTCCAGCGTCTGCCATGGGATTTTTTCCCACCGAAACCCTGCATGTTGGGGATTGCCTCCTCCGGTTCCATGGATCACGACGTGATACTCAGCCACTCCCTTAGCCAGGTTCACGATGAAATTCTTGGAGCGCATGGCATTGTCTCTAAGGACAAGGAAGTAATCCAACTCCTTGGTCGCTTCCCCGGGTTTCATCTCTGGGAAAAAGCTGAGATAGTCCAAAAAGAGCACATCCACTTTCCCTCCGGCTTCTCGGATAGCCATCTCCAGGGCTGCCACAACGCTACGATCAAAGGAACTGTCCGGGGCCAGCAGAACTCTTTGGCCCGGTTGGATTCCCCAACCCACAGCGAACCCTGATCCCTCCCTCGAGGGTCGGTTCACGATGGTTCGGGCAATCTCCAGCAAGTCCTCCACGCCGTCAATATCCCTCAGTTTGGGATAGGTCGGCGGGGGATAATCAAAGGTCTGCTGTGCCATCAGTGGAGTACTCAAAGCCACAATGGCCCACACCAGTAGCAAGCCCCCTCCGGTCCAGTGTCTTGTTGCCATTTTTTTGCCTCCTTTGACCTGCATGAATTTGGTCAGAGTCCAAGTGCAGTGCACCTCTCCGACCTGTTAATCGGTTTCTCGCAGATGCCCCTGCTCGAAGGCCTGATCATTCATTAAATATAGATATTACGAATGGACTCAATATAGCACCGGGGCAAAGACCGGTCTACAAGTTTTCGGAGAAATGCTAGGGGCTCCAGCTCACTCTATCCAAGATAAACGGCAATTTTGATTGCCTTTCCTCCCCTACACTCTTAGCATTGTTCGGAAAGGGAGAAGAGAATGAAATCGCAAAAGATAACCGGTTTTCTTTTCAGCCTGTGCTGCTTGTCCACCCTGCTTCTTGCCGCCTCCACGGGTCTGGAAGAGATGGTCGGGGAGATCGATATACCGTATCAGAAATTTGTACTCGACAATGGACTGACTCTGATTATTCACGAGGATCACAAGGTGCCCATCGTGGCCGTCAATGTCTGGTATCACGTCGGCTCCAAGAACGAGAATTCGGGCAGAAGCGGCTTCGCCCACCTGTTTGAACATCTCATGTTCAACGGAAGTGAACACTTCGACAAGGATTACTTTGAGGCATTGGAACGGGTGGGAGCGACCGACCTGAACGGAACCACCAGCAACGACCGCACCAATTATTTCCAGAATGTTCCGACCTCGGCGCTGGATCTTGTCCTGTGGATGGAGTCGGATCGCATGGGACATATGCTGGGGGCCATCACCGAGGAGAAGCTGGAGGAGCAAAGGGGAGTGGTTCAAAACGAAAAACGTCAGGGTGAGAACCGGCCCTACGGCATGGCCCGCCAATGGATTGCCAAAAACACCTATCCTGCTGGCCATCCTTATTCGTGGACCGTGATTGGTTCCATGGAGGATCTCAATTCAGCACGGATGGAAGATGTCCATGAGTGGTTCCGAAGCTACTACGGTGCCGCCAATGCGGTGATCGCGATTGCCGGGGACATTGACGTGCAAACCGTCCATCAAAAGGTCCAAGAGTACTTTGGGAATATCCCTTCCGGTCCGCCGGTGGCTCGCCAAAAGGTTTGGGTGGCCAAGATGACCGGGAGTAAACGCCAAATCATGCAGGATCATGTTCCCCAGGCTCGCATTTACAAGGTCTGGAACGTTCCCGAGTGGGGTACGGCTGATGCCGATTATTTGCGCTTGGCCGGAAATGTTCTGGCTTCGGGGAAAACTTCACGACTCTACAAGCGGTTGGTTTACGACGACCAGATTGCGACGCAGGTGTCCGTTTCCGTGAATCCCCGGGAGATTGGCAGCCAGGTCCGGATCCAGGCCACGGCCCGCCGTGGGGAAGAGCTGGCCACGCTGGAGACGGCTATTGACGAAGAGTTGGAGAGATTTTTCCGAGAGGGAGCAAACGAGAGAGAGCTATCGAGGGTCAAGAACCAGTTTGTGTCCCGCTTCATCCGAGGCATCGAGCGGGTGGGAGGCTTTGGAGGAAAGTCAGATATTTTAGCCAGAAACGAGGTCTATGGCGGCCGTCCTGATTACTACAAAACAACCTTGCAACGGGTCCTCAGTGCTCAACCCGAGGATTTGACCCGGGCGGCTCATCAGTGGCTTTCCGATGGGGTCTACATTCTTGAGGTTCATCCCTTCCCCGATTTCAAAACTACTAAAAGCGATGTGGATCGCTCTCAGCTCCCTGAGCCCGGAAGTCCGCCCCCAACCAATTTTCCCGAGATCAGTAGAACCACGCTTCCCAATGGGCTCAAGGTGCTTTTGTCCCGACGCAGTTCCGTTCCATTGCTCAACCTGAACCTGTTGGTGGATGCGGGTTATGCTGCCGATCAGCACGCAATCCCGGGTGTGGCCAGCCTGGCTATGGACATGCTGGATGAGGGAACCTCAACCCGTTCTGCTTTAGAGATCAGCGAAGAAATGGACCATTTGGGTGCACGTCTGAGAACCGACTCCGATCTGGATCTCTCCTCGGTCTCTCTTTCCGTACTCAAGTCCAATCTGGACTCCGCACTCGAGATCTATGCCGACGTGATTCTCAATCCAGCCTTTACGGAGCAGGAATTCAAGCGACTTCAAAGGCAGCGGTTGGCCCAGATCCAGCGTGAGAAGAACAATCCGAGGGACATGGTCCTTCGGGTCTTCCCGCCCCTGCTCTTTGGAAGGGATCACCCTTACGGCAATTCCTTTACCGGTTCCGGGACAGAAGAAACGGTGGCCAGCCTGACCCGTGACGACTTGATTCGTTTCTACAAGACCTGGTTTAAACCCAACAACGCCACCCTGGTGGTTGTCGGCGACACCACCCTGCCGGAGATCGTTTCCACGCTTTCGAAGCATTTTCAGGGTTGGGAAGCGGGGCCTGTTCCGGCCAGGAATATTCCTCAGGTGGAGCAGCCCTCCCAATCTGCTGTCTACCTGGTGCACAGACCGGGTGCTGTGCAATCGATGATCTCTGCCATCCAGGTTGCCCCTCCAGCCAACAATCCGGATGAAATCGCCATTGAAACGATGCACCATATCCTCGGGGGCACCTTCACTTCACGGGTCAATATGAACCTGCGCGAAGATAAGGGCTGGTCCTATGGGGCTCGAACACTCCTTCTCGACGCCCGTGGGCAGAGGCCTTTCATGGTCCGTGCGCCGGTTCAGACCGACCGAACTGCAGAGTCGATGGTGGAGATTGTGAAGGAGCTGCGGGGGATTATTGGTGAGCGACCTCCTACAGAAGAGGAGTTCGTAAAGATCCGGGAAAACCGTATTCTCAGGCTTCCCGGCTCCTGGGAAACTGTTTCCGAGGTAGGCGATTCCATTGAGGATCTGATTCGTTTCGGTCTTCCTGATGATTATTACGAGAACTATCCCCGGAAACTACGAGATCTCAGGCTGGCAGAAGTTTCGCTGGCTGCACGCCGTCTGATCAGCGTGGATCAGCTGCTTTGGGTGGTGGTCGGCGATCTTTCCAGGATCGAAAAAGAAATTCGTCAGTTGAACCTGGGCGAGATCCATCACGTTGATGCGGATGGCAACCCGGTACAGTAGTGCGTCTGCGGTTTCCCCTTGCACAACGGCCCGATAGGTCCTAGAGTGTACGGGCCGTGAAACTTGTAGTCTTATTGGTGGGAGCTCTCGTCGTCGTCCTGGCAGTCATTCTAGATACCGTGAACGAACGCAATGATTGGCTTGGGGCCGGACTCCTTCTCTTCTCTTTGACCGCCTCCACTTATTTTCTTGCCTGGCCAGTGTCCAGAGACGACGAGGGAACTGGCGCTTCAATTCGAAGTTTGTCTGGCTTTCGATTTATCTGATCGTAGCGGTCATTTGTGCAACATGGTTGGTGCTCCTGAAAACATGAGTGACCTCGATGATTGACTTCAAAAAAAAACGATGATTGAAAAACTACTCAAAGGAATAGCGGTTGGTTTGGCCTTGTTGATGGTGACAATCCTTGGTCTTTACCTCAACCGCAGTGATCCTTATGGCACGATTCCAGGCAAACGGCTCATGGGAGAAGAAGTCACAGAGCCGATTGAGGACTGGAGCTTCGCCAACCAATTCCGCAGGGTGCACGTTGAGGTGCGTCCCTCTGCTCCTTATTCCGTGAATGCCGGATATTTTGTTGACGATGGGACCCTCTATATCTCCTCTGCAAAAAGCCGTTGGGCACAGTTGCTGGTTCAGGATCCGGAGATGAGGATTAGGGTCGGGGACAAACTCTACCGGGTAAGGGCCACACGGACGGAAGGTGCACATTTGGAGCAAGCTCGTCAGGCTTATTCCGATAAGTATCCCAACAGGACACCGGAACAGATCGCCGAGCGCTGGTTTTTCCAAATTACATCGCGCTGGCCCCCCCCCACCTTGACCCTGAGCCCTGTTCATTTTGACAGTTTACAGGTTCCTTTCTGGAGGTTTAGGATGGAGTCCTTGGAGCTTCAGCGACTTTTGTCTCAACAAGGAGGAGAATATGCGTTCAGGACTGAAGATCATGACTTTAGGGGTGCTGGGGTTGTTTCTGGTTTCCTGCGGCGGACCCTCGAGCCCCTCACCCATGGACATCGACGAAGATGAGCTTGCCCGAGCCGTGAAAGCCAAAAGAGCGGACGTGGACGCGGCTATGAGAGCCGAAGATCTCGACGCCTACCTTGCCTTTTATATGGAAGATGCGGTCTGGCTTCCGCCAGGTGCCGAAGAGTACGGGAAGGCGGCCGCCCGCCAGAAGCTGACCTCTTTCTTTAGGTCCGTGAACCTGGAAGGAGGGTCTACGGTCGAGGAGCAGACCGTCATGGGCCCCAACTGGATCGGGGAACGGGGGCAGTTTTCCGTTGTTCTTTTACCCAAACAAGGCGATGCAGAGCTCGTTCATGCGGTCGGATCTTATCTGGCTCTGTGGACCAAGGACACCGACGGCGAGTGGAGAATCGCCTTGGATATGTGGAACAGCGACCGGGGCCCGTCACTGGCGGACTCGCAGTGACAAAGACAACCAATGGGGGTGTGAAATGAGAAAGAACAAACATGGAAAAGTCTTAAGCTCATTGCTGGTGGCCGCGCTGGTGGCACCGGGTCTGGTCTCGGCACAACAGGAGGTCAGTGAGGAGGCCCTTTACCGGCTGGTCAATCAAATCCAGAAGAAGATACTGACACTGAACAACTTCGGGGTCTTTGACTTTATCTCCTTTGGCCTGAAAGGGGGGCAGACCGGGATTATCGTAGTCCTTCAAGGGTATGCTTCCCGGCCCACGCTGAAGGACTCTGCGGAACAGGTGGTCAGCAAGATCGAGGAGGTCGAAAGCGTTGAGAACAACATCGAGGTGCTGCCTGTTGGTGGAAACGACGAGGGCATTCGACTCGCCGTGTACCAGGCCATCTACTTCGATTCGGTGCTGAGCCGTTACAATCCGAACCGCGGCTCACCCATGTATGGTCCAGGGGGAATGGGAGGCAGCGCCTTTGACGACGACCCCTTCGGAGGCCCCGGGGCGGGACTGTGGGCGAGAAACGATGCCTTCGGCATTTCCAACGATCCTCCCATGGGATATCACCCGATCGCTATTATCGTTAAAGGGGGAAACGTCTCTTTGGAAGGAGTGATCGACAACCAAGGACACAAGGACATGGCCAACCTGAAGGCCCGTGGGGTATCCGGAGTGTTCTCGGTCACCAACAACCTGCAGGTGCTGAACCCGCAGGAGAAGAAGTAACCCGCACGGGTTGAGACTTTATACCCGACCCTGCCCTCTTAAGGAGGTGTATTTCAATGTCTGACGACACCTTGCAAGGACGCTTTGTCTGGTACGAACTCCTGACTTCAGATCCCGACGCAGCCACCGGCTTTTACACCGAACTGATCGGTTGGGGCACGGCGGAATGGGGGGAAGGGGAGAACCCTTATGTGATGTGGACCACGGATGGAACTCCTGAAGGTTCCATGGGTGGCGTCATCCCTTTGCCCGAGGAGGCCAGAAAGGCGGGTGCTCCGCCACACTGGTTGCCTTATGTGGGATCTTCAGACATCGAGGCGACGGTCTCCGAAGCCCAGAAGCTGGGGGGGAAGGTGCTTGTACCCCTCACCGAGATTCCGACGGTGGGACGGTTCGCGGTCCTATCGGATCCGCAGGGAGCTGTGTTTGCAGTCTTTGCCCCTGCTGAACAGGCACCCGGACATGAAGGTCCTGCTCAGCTCCGGGAGTTCTCCTGGCATGAATTGGCAACCACAGACCACCAGGCTGCTTTTGAGTTCTATGATGGGCTGTTTGGTTGGAAGAAAACCGAAAGTTTTGACATGGGTCCAGCGGGGATATACCAGATGTATGGGCGAAAGGACATGACTCTGGGTGGGATGTTCAACAAGTTCGAGGACATGCCCGGGCCACCCGCCTGGCTTCTCTATATCGAGGTCGAAGATGTAGATCAGGCCGCTGAGAGAGTTCAGGAACTGGGCGGAAAAGTCCTGAACGGTCCCATGGAGGTGCCTGGTGGAGGTCGCATCGCTCAGTGTATGGATCCGCAAGGAGCTGCCTTCGCCATGCACACATCGAGCGCGCAGCCTGCCTGAACGCAGACCGCTGACGGCTGTCAGCCGTCAGCGGAAATTCAAAATTCCAAATCCTAAACCCTAAACAAATTCCAAATCCTAAATTCCAAGTTCAAAACCTCTGAGAATGTGGATTCACGGACTGTTCTATAATGCGTTTGTTTAGGATTTGGAACTTGAAATTTGTGATTTGTTTGGAATTTAGGATTTGGGATTTCTTTGTGATGATGGGTGAGCGTCACTATGCGTAGGCCAGCTTTTTGGAGGTGTCATGAACAAGAAAGTAAAGAGAGATTTTCTGATCTTCGGTCTCGGTGTACTGTGCGCCCTGACCATTCCCTTGGCGTGTACCCGTGTCGTTGAAGAAGATCCGCCACCTCAGGCCGAACCGGCCGGCGGAGTCAAGGTAGGGGTTCACGATGACAACAAGGTTAAAGTGGCTTCGATCAATTGGGGGCTCAAGGTCAGGAATTTTAGTGAACTGTTCCTGCTCTCCGGATATGGCGCCACCGATGCTGAGGGGACGGTTCAATTTCCGGGGGATGCCGCCGCTCAGGCGGAGTTTATCGTGGGTCGGATCGAGTCCTTTATTGAGAAAAACGGCTACACCAAGAACGACATCATCCGTT
>PVMK01125488.1_pt1 | contig 13388 bp, 12 predicted proteins | sample 1853481 | NCBI WGS metagenome assembly PVMK01 (sample SAMN08533507, study PRJNA380276) | Marine sediment metagenome, whole genome shotgun sequencing project.
GATGGTGTCGTAATGGGTCTGGCTCAAGTTAATGGAAGGCAGATCATGGTATACTCTCTTGACTTTACCGTAATGTCCGGAGCCATCGGAGACCAGGGGGTGTGGAAGATCGCTGAACTGATCCGAATGGCGGGGCAGGAGCAGGTTCCCATCATCGGGATTTTTGACTCGGCCGGCTCCAGACTTGATTTCAGGAATGGTTTTGTAGGGCTTCATGGTATGGGCTCCCTGATTAGGGATTATTGTCTTTACTCCGGGGTGATTCCCCGGATAGCCCTCGTCCTGGGGCCCTGTACAGGACCATTGGCCCAGGTTCCGGTTCTGTCGGATTTCCTTATCATGAATGCGAGTACCGGGTTCTTGTGGATGGGAGGAGAGATTGAATCGGATGATGCCGGTTCGGCCGAGTTTCACATGGAAAAGAGCGGCCAGTGTGACCTAGTGGCGGAAAGCGACCAGGAAGCCCTGAATATGGCCAAGGAAATTCTCCAGTTCATACCCCAGAACTGCTGGGAAAGGCCCGAGATGTTGAAGACCGGGGACGATCCGGAAAGGGCCGAAGAGGCCCTGCTCGATATTATGCCCGAAAATCCCAAGTTTACTTATGATATGCACGAGGTCATTGATCTGATAGTGGATAACGGGGAGTTCTTTGAGATTCAGGAGGATTTTGCCCCCAACATGATAGTGGGTTTTGCCCGGTTTGACGGGTTAGTTGCAGGTATTGCCGCCAGCAACCCGGACGAACTGAGCGGCATCATGGAGCCCGACTCCTCGGATAAGTATGACCGGTTCATTATGTTTTTGGACGCGTTCAGCATCCCCCTTATAACCATTTCCGACACGACCGCATTCCCGCCCGGGGATAAATGGGAGCGGATGGGGGTCATCAGACACGGGGCCAAGAATCTGCACGGGTACTCACACCTTACCAATCCCAAAGTGAGCATAGTGCTGAGAAGGTCCTACGGCGGGTCCAACATCGTTATGGGCTGCAGCAAGATGGGGCCTGATTTTATTTACGCCTGGCCCACCACCGAGTTCGCACCCACAGGGCCGGAGATGATTGTTCACGCGGTGTTTCACAAGCAGTTGGCCAAGGCAAAGGAGGATGGCAACTACGATGATGTCTATAACTTCTTTTTGAATATCCTGAAGAAGGAGTTCAGTGTCATGACCTTTGGCAAGCTCTACACTACCTGGTACACGGTCAATGAGGTGATTGATCCGAGAGAGACGCGTTCCAGGATCGTCAAGGCCCTGCACGCAACTCTGAACAAGAAGGAGAAGATGCCGGAGAAGAGGCGTTATATCAAACCTGCGTAAGTGGCGGAAAAAGATGAACGTCGAGGTAAGCGAAGACTCCGACATCGAACGTCCAGGTAAGCGAAGACTCCGATCACGCCAAGGCGTGAAAAAGCAAATATTTACTTTAGGCAATTCAAACTTTAGGCACTTTAGCTCACTTTTCCGGTTTATCCGCGTTAGGAGGTTTTTCAATAATGGGCAAGAGAATGGAAGAGGCCGTTAAGAGATATCATGAGATTCAGGAGAAAAACCTCGAGGGCGGAGGTGCCAAGCATATGGAAAGACAGCATAAGCGCGGCAAACTCTCGGCCCGTGAGAGGATTGAGGTCCTGATTGACCCTGGAACTTTCAGGGAATTAGGGTCCTCCGTGGGCACCACCAGCATTCGTATTGACGGGAAAGTACCGGAGGCCCCATGCGACGGTGCAGTGGTCGGCACGGCCAAGGTCAACGGCCGTATGATCATGGTTTATGCGAGCGACTTTACGGTCTTGGGCGGGTCCGTGGGGGCTCAGCATATGCTCAAATTTTCCAGACCTATCGAAATGGCCGCCATGTGGGGAATCCCCTATGTGATACTTCTCGATTCTTCAGGCGGCAGACTGGGGTACAGGGACGTGCCCATGGCGGGCATAGACTGGCAATTCAGGATACAGTCCATGTATTCAGGTGTTATTCCCCAGATCACCGTGCTTATGGGTCCATGTATCGCTGGAGGGGCATATATACCAGCCCTTTGCGATTTTCTGATCATCAGCAGGAACTCGGGCAATATGTGGTTGGGAGGCCCCCGGCAGACCCAGGCCGCCACATCGGAAGTCATAGACAAGAACGTTGGGGGCGCGGATTACCATATGGAGTTCAGTGGAAGCTGTGATCTTGTGGGGGACACTGACGAGGAATCAATCAATCAATGCAGGGAACTGCTCAGCTATCTCCCCCAGAGCTTCAAGGAAACTCCTCCCGCCGGGACCAGACCGATGATCCTGAGCGGGAAGTGGAAGCCCTGGCCGATCTTGTTCCTGACGAATATGAGAAGACCTATGATATGCACGATGTTATAGGGAATATAGTGGACGATGGAGATTATTTTGAGATCAAAGACGGGTACGCCAAGAATCTGATCACCTGTTTCTGCCGGTTTAGCGGCCAGGTCGTGGGTCTGGTGGCTAATAACCCCCTGTATCCGGGCAGCATCCTGAATCCGGATTCCTGTGATAAATACTATCGCTTTCTTCAGGCTCTCGACGCCTATAATATCCCCTTAATTAATCTGGTGGATACGCCCCCTGTGGTGCCCGGGGAGTCGGATGAGGCACGGGGTCTGCTCAGACATGTGGGCAAGATAGCCGACGTCTATGCTACTGCTACGATACCCAAGATAAGTGTGGTCTTGCGGGAGGCCTATGCCGACGCCGGCAGCATGATTATGGGAGGTCTCAAGAGCATGGGTGCTGATCTTGTCTATGCCTGGCCCATAGCCCGGTTTGCTGTGGAGGCCTCTCAATTAGACTACCGTCAGGTGTACGGGAAAGGGGTCGAGGAAGATGCCTACGAGTCCTATCTCGGGAGGTCGAGGGAAAAGGTGGATGTCTTTGAAGTGGGTCGCACATGGACCTCTCAGATTGTAGATGAAATCATCCTACCTAAGGATACACGCAAAAAGATAATCGAGGCCCTGGAAATAACGGAGAAAAAAGATGAGAAACTCCCTAAAAGGGCAAAAAATCATGGGACACCACCTATTTGAGATTGTTGATTGATGATTGTTGATTGATGATTGAGCCTTTGGAATCATTGGTCATTGGATTTTGGTCTTCGGACTAACATATTTTTTAATAGCCAATCCAGAGGACGGTCAGTTTTTCAATCAACAATCCAGAGGGGGTTTTTCAATCAACAATCAACAATCATAAATCAACAATCCAGAGGGGGATAATATGAGTGCAAAGACTGTCATAACCTGCGCCCTGACAGGGCTGCTTACTGATCCGGCGGTCCATAATGTGCCTGTGACGCCTGAGGAGATGGCAGACCATGCGGAGCAGGCATTTAATGCCGGTGCAACTATTGTCCACTGTCATTTCAGAAACCAGGGGAAGGGGCTGGGTCACCTGCCCACCTGGGACCTTGATACGGTGGGGGATATCCTCGGGGCCATAAAGGACCGTGTGCCGGAAATCATGATCTGCATGAGTACAGGCGTAATGGGTCCTGATATCTCTGCTCCAGTGGCCTGTCTTGAGAAATTTAAACCCGAAATGGCAGCCTGTAATGCCGGCTCGCTCAACTATCTTAAACTCAGAAGTGGCGGGGCATGGGCCTGGCCGCCTGTGCTTTTTGATAACCCCGTTGAAAAGGTCAATCAGTTTCTTGAGGTCATGACGGCCAATGAGATTGTTCCCGAGTTCGAGTGCTTTGACTCCGGGATTGTGCGGAGTGTCGGTCTTTATAAGCGGAACGGGATGTTTGAAGGAGACCCCCATATCTCCTGCGTCATGGGTGTGGCAAGCGGCATGCCTGCTAAACCGAGTGGCTCCACTCCTTGTTGAAGAGATGATCGAAGGCACCCATTATCAGGTTATCGCTGTGGGACGAAAAGAGATCTGGGACCTCCACCGCAAGTGCGTGGAATTGGGTGGGAACGTAAGAACCGGTCTTGAGGACACTTTCTATCTCCCTGACGGTGAAAAGGCCAAAAACAATGGAGAGCTCGTTGAGGCCTTGGCAGATATAGTTCGTGAAGTGGGGAGGGAGATCGCGGGCCCGGATGAAGCCCGTGAGATTCTCGGCCTGAGGTCTGCGTGAATAATTCATGTTGGTCCACATGACACATAATTGAGAATAAGAAGAGGAGAAGAAGAAATAAATGAACACATCAGAAAAAAGCGCAAAAAAGGTTGAGGTGAGAGCCCCCATGTCCGGCGTGTTTTATACGAGGCCGTCTCCGGATGAGCCGCCATATGTGGCAGTGGGGGATACGGTCAAGAAGAAACAGGTGCTGGCATTATTGGAGACAATGAAGGTATTCCAGAAGGTCAAGTGCCCGGCCAACGGCAAGATCGTGGAGATAATTGCCGAGCATGAGACCCCTCTGAAGGATAATGATCTCATGTTTGTAATTGAGAAGGTTTAGATTATGTTCTCAAAAATACTCGTTGCAAACAGGGGTGAAATTGCACACCGGGTAATTCGGGCCTGCAGGGAGCTTGAGATCAAGACAGTTGCGGTCTATTCAGAGGCGGATGAGACATCACTTCATCTCTCTCTTGCCGATGAAAGCATATGCATAGGCCCGCCGGTCAGCGCAAAAAGTTATCTGAATATAGGGAATATCCTGAAGGCCGCAAGGGAGACCGGAGCTGACGCTGTTCATCCCGGATACGGATACCTGGCTGAAAGCGAGGAATTTGCCAGGGCGTGTGAAGACTCTGGTCTGGTTTTTATCGGCCCCACACCTGAAAATCTTCAATTGGCAGGTGACAAGATCACGGCCAAGAATTTAATGAAGGAGGCTGGTGTCCCCGTTATTCCGAGCAGCGCCGGAGGGGTCACCGACGTGGAAGAAGCAGTTGGACTCTCAAAGGAGATCGGTTATCCCGTTATGGTCAAGGCTTCAGGGGGAGGCGGAGGACGGGGTATCAGGATTTGTGAGAATAAAGATATGCTTCTCGAAGAATTCCCTGTGGCGAAGATGGAGGCCCGCGCCTCCTTCGGAAGGGAAGAGCTCTATATTGAAAAATATATTGAAAATCCGAGGCATATTGAGTTCCAGATCTTAGCGGATGGTTCCGGAACGGTTATCCATTTAGGCGAGCGGGAGTGCACCATTCAAAGACGATTCCAGAAGCTCATCGAAGAATCGCCATCCCCCCTGCTGTCGGCCGAAATGAGGGAGACCATGGGAAACGCAGCCGTGTCTGCGGCAAGGGCGGTTAAATACTTAAATGCAGGTACCGTAGAGTTTCTGGTAGATGGAAATAACAATTTCTATTTTATGGAGATCAATGCACGGATACAGGTGGAACATCCGGTCACAGAAATGACAACCGGCATAGACCTGGTAAAAGAACAGATCCGGATCGCATCGGGTAAAAATATTGAATATTGTTTTGAGGACCTTAAGAAAAGGGGCTGGGCCATGGAATGCCGGATTAATGCCGAGGATCCGGACAGGAATTTCGCACCATCGCCCGGGACAATAGAAGAATATCATCCCCCCGGGGGGTTTGGGGTCAGGTTAGATTCACACCTCTACCAGGGCTACGAACTACCCATATTCTATGACTCCCTGATTGCCAAGCTCATTTCCTACGACCTGACAAGGGACGGGGCCATCCGTATTATGAAAAGGGCTCTTGAAGATTCAAGATAGAACCGATTAAAACCACCATTCCGCTTTATCTCAAGGTCATGGATGATCCTCAGTTCCGGGCGGGCAATTTCAATACAGATTTTATAAGCAGGTTCTTGCCGGACGAGGATGATGAAGATGATGATGAGTAATATCGTATGATATGGGTGAAGATATATGGACTTCGAGCTTACAGAAGAACAAAAAATGTTGAAAGAGACGGTGGCCAAGTTTGTGGAGAGAGATATCATTCCCCTTGCTGCGGAGATAGATGAAGAGGAGAGGTTCCCCGAAGAAAATTTCAAGGCTATGGCAGAAATGGGTCTCTTCGGGATGCCGATCCCCGAAGAGCATGGTGGAAGCGGCACCGACTTTTTCTCCTGCGTTCTTGTAATGGAAGAAATAATGAGGGGATGCGTTTCAACCGGTAACACATACGGGGCCCACGCTATCCTATGCACAGAGAACATTTACAGAAATGGTAATGAGGCCCAGAGACGCAGATATCTGCCTGATCTGATTCAGGGTAAAAAGGTAGGAGCACTGGCCATCACCGAACCGGAGGCCGGATCGGACGCGCTCTCCCTCAGGACCCGGGCCGAAAAAAAAGGGGACAGGTATATTCTAAACGGCACCAAGATGTTTATTACAAACGGGCCTTTAGCCGACGTGATAGTCGTATATGCCAAAACCGATCCTGAGGCCGGTCAGAACGGGATATCCGCCTTTATTGTGGAGAAGGGTTCCCTGGGTTTTCCACCGGAAGACCCTGAAGAAGATGGGGGTGCGGGGCTCTCCTACGGGCGAGTTGATCTTTGAAGACTGTGAGGTCCCGCAGAAAATCTCCTCGGGCGAGGAGAACAAGGGGATCAAGGTTCTGATGAGCGGACTTGATCGGGAGAGGATCATCTATTCCATAGCCCCCATCGGAGTGGCCCAGGGAGCCTTTGATCTGGCCTTCAAATATGCCTCGGAGCGGGTTCAGTTCGGGGCGCCCATCGTCAGCTTCCAGATGATTCAGGATATGTTAGCAGATATGGCGACCAGGATTCAGGCAGGGAGGGTCCTGGCATATTGGGCTGCATCAATGGCCGACTCTGGAAAAAGGGTCAGACTTGAAGCCTCCTATGCAAAGCTTTTCTGTGCAGAAGTCGGTGTGGAGGCCGTTGGAAAGGCCGTCCAGATCTTTGGAGGATATGGGTTTATCAGAGAGTTCCCCATAGAGAGGATGTACCGAGATGTAAAAGGAATCGAATTCGGTGCAGGTACCAACCAGATCCAGAAACTTATTATTATGGGAGAGTTGATGAAAAAACTGCGGGGGAAATAAGTGCCTAAATTGCCTAAAGTGAGCTAAAGTGCCTAAAATTGGAGTTGACAACTTAAAGGTTGACCGGTTGAAGTTATTTGCAAAAACTGTTTAGAAGAGGGTGTTCATCATTACCATAAACTGGAAACTATTTTTCAGTAATCAAAATCCAAAGATGATCCTTTTGGTCTTTATAACTTCTTTTCAAATGCTAAACACTTAGACATCAAGAAATTTCCATAACTTTAGTTCACTTTAGGCATTTTAGCTCACTTTAGGCACTTAAAAAGGAGGTAGCGCTATGGAAGAGAGATTCTGGCACAAGGCCTATGCCGAAGGAGTTCTGCCCAGCGTTGATTACGAAGAAATCACCTTGCCGGAGGCGCTGGAAAGGACAGCAAAAAGGTTCCCCGATACGGTTGCCCTGATCATGATGGGCAAGAAGATCACCTACAGGGAACTCGATGAGTTAGTAAATCGTTTTGCAGGGGCTTTGGCTGATCTTGGCATCAACAAAGGGGACAAGGTTGCTCTCCTGCTCCCCAACATGCCCCAGGTAGTGATTGCTTCCTATGCTGTGTTCCGTCTCGGCGCAGTGGTGGTCATGAACAACCCCCTCTATACAGAGAGTGAATTAGAACACCAGTTAAACGACTCTGACTCCAAGATGGCCATAAGTCTCGATCTCTTAGTCCCAAGAATGCTCAAATTGAAAGAAAAGACCGGAATCGAGACCATAATTGCCTGTCATATTCGTGACTACCTCCCATGCCCCAAGAAGCAGCTCTTTCCCTTTGTAAAGAAAAAGATGCACAGAAAGACCGACCCCAGCGAGGGTGTCCATGATTTCGTGGACCTCATCAACAAGTATCCCCCGACTGCCCCGAAGGCAGAGGTTCTATTTGACGACCTGGCCGCTCTTCTCTATACGGGAGGCACAACAGGGGTATCCAAGGGAGTGCTGCTCACCCATAGAAACTGCAGCATCTGTGTCCAGCAGCTAAAGGCGTGGATTCCCGATGCAGTGGAGGGTAAGGATAGTATGTTGGGCACTTTTCCGGTCTTTCACATTGCAGGATTTACGACCGGTATGAATACCTCCATCTTCAGGGGTCTGACATTCATTTTGATCCCGCGTCCCGAACCGGGAATCGTCCTCGAAATGACTCGAAAGTTCAGACCGGACTGGTTCCCCTGCGTACCGACCATCTTTGTGGGTGTCCTCAACCATCCTGACTTCCCCAAGACAGATTTTTCTTTTGTAAAGGGATGTCTTTCAGGCGCTGGCCCCCTGGCAGTGGAGACTATCCGCCAGTGGGAGGAGACGGTGGGAGCGGGTATCGTGGAGTGCTACGGCCTCACAGAGACTGCTGTTCTCACCCATGCCAATCCGTGGAGAGGAAAGACCAAGGCAGGGAGTGTGGGTGTCCCGGTCTCGGACACTGACTGCCGTATTGTGGACGTGGAGACAGGCACAAAGGATCTTCCCCTCGGGGAATCGGGTGAGATCCTCGTCAAGGGCCCCCAGGTCACAGAAGGGTATTACAAAAATCCTGAGGAGACAGATAATGCCATCCGGGACGGGTGGCTGTACACCGGAGATATCGGTTATATGGATGATGAGGGATATCTTTTTATCGTAGACCGGAAAAAGGATATGATCATCGCCGGTGGGTACAACATCTATCCGAGGGATATTGATGAGGTGCTCTTCGAGCATCCCAAAATACAGGAAGCCTGCGCGGTGGGCATACCTGATAGCTATCGTGGCGAGACGGTCAAGGCGTTTATTGTCCCAAGGGAAGGGGAAACCCTCACTGAAGAGGATGTGATCGCCTTCTGTAAGAAGAAGCTGGCTGCTTATAAGGTGCCCAAAATGATCGAGTTCATGGATGAACTCCCCAAGAGCACTGTAGGGAAGGTCCTGCGAAGAGAGCTGCGGGAAAGGGAGATCGAGAGGGTCAAAAAGAAAGAGGGATAAGAAATGCTATGGAAAAGTATGATGCAGTAGTAATCGGTGCGGGTAACGGGGGGCTCACCGCATCGGCGGGCTTAGCACGGAAAGGCTTCAATGTCCTGTTGTTGGAACGGCATAATATTCCGGGCGGTTGTGCCACCAGCTTCTGTAGAGGCCGGTTTGAGTTCGAGGTGGCGCTGCATCAGCTCAGCGGAATGGGAACGCCTGAAAAACCAGGACCCCTCAGGATGTCCCTGGCCAGCCTCGGGGTACTCGATGACCTGGAGTTTGTGGAGATGCCGGATCTCTACAGCGTGTCGATGCCGGATGGATTCAGGTTGACATTAAAGGCAGACAAAAACCAGGCTATTTCAGAGCTTGAGGGCAAATTCCCTCACCAGAAAGAGGCCATTAATAAATTTTTTGATCTTACCTATCAATATGCCAACCAGATGTTAGCCGCGTTTTTTTTCAAAGACCCTTCTCCTTCCCGTGAGAAATATCCGGCTCTTTATAAGTATGCTTTCAAACCCGCTAACGAGGTGATGGATGATATTTTCTCCGATCCATTGCTGAAGAACCTCATGTCCGTTTACTGGGGCTACCTCGGGTTACCGTCCAACCGTTTATCTTTTGCCTATTTTGCCATGCTCTTTTTTGTCTATATGGAATTCAAACCCTTTCACATTAAAGGCGGTTCTCAGGCCCTTTCCAATGCCATAGTAAATAAATTCCTTTTACATGGAGGGACTGCCCGTTTCAACTGTGGGGTGAAAAAGATAATCGTGGAAAACGGGGCAATTCAGGGTGTAATAACAGAAGATGGTGATCATATAGACACGAAATACGTTGTCTCCAATGCATCTCAGGTAACCACATATACACAGCTTGTTGACCCCGAAGAGGTGCCCGAAGGTGTTTTCAGGGAAATGGGAGGTCGGAGTCTCAGCCCCTCGGCCTTTACCATGTTTATAGGATTTGATTGTGAGCCAAATGAGTTGGGGATTACTGAAACCACAAATTTCTTAATGAACAATTCCCATACAGCCGATGAGATCATCAAATGTATGCATAGGGTCCATATCGATGACGAGCTGATGGTTCTGAGTTGTTACGATGTATCTGATCCTGATTTTTCACCTTCGGGAACGTGCCAAATAAACGCTGTTACCCTGAAATATGGCGAGCCCTGGATGCGTATCCCCCCGGCACAGTATCACAGTGTAAAATACCGGTGCGCGGAATCCATGTTACGCCGGATCGAAACTATTTTTCCGGACGTCAGGAAACATATAGAAGAGGCTGAAGTGGCAACGCCCCTGACCCACATGCGGTATCTCGGTCATCCCAATGGTGCGATTTACGGCTTTGAGCAACATACCAAAGACTCCATGTTTTTTCAGCCGGGACGTCATTCCCCCATTGAAGGTCTCTATTTCGCCAGCGGGTGGATCGGCGACTGCGGGTTTCATCCCACATTACAGGCCGGTATGTCGGCAGCCAAGTCCGTTTTGAGAAAGCTCAATTCAAATTAGGGAGTTAGCAGTTAAATCTTGTGTAAAAAGCACAAGAAATTTTCTCAATGTACAGAAAGCCAGTGGTGCAAAGAGATGAACGTCGAGGTAAGCGAAGACTCCGACATCGAACATCCAGGTAAGCGAAGACTCCGACGTCGAACATCGAATGAAAACAAATATCAACTTTAGGCATTTTAGGCACTTTAGCTCACTTTAGGCACTTTCCCGGTTTATCCGGGTTAGGGAGAGACTATGAAAAAGCCGGTTTTTGAGGAATTTGACGGATATAATGGTATCGTTGAAGAGATTGAAACAAGCAGGAAATACGGGACAGACTATTCGGCCTATGGGGATTCGGTGGATAAGCAGATCAATCTCTTGCATCCCACCCGGATGAAACTTCGTGTTTCGGAGATCATTGACGAAACCTCCTCCACAAAGACGTTGAGATTAACCTCACAAGACGGCTACCTTCCGCCCTTCTTAGCGGGACAGTACATCGCCCTTTTTATGGAGCTGAGCGGGATACGTACCAGCAGACCGTACTCCATCTCTTCTCCTCCTAATCAGACCGGCTTCTATGAAATTACAATACGGCGTGTTGAGGACGGACTTGTATCCAACTACCTGCTTGATGAAGTAAAAAAAGGGGACGATCTTGAAAGCTCGGGGCCTGTCGGTCAATTCTACCATAATCCGCTCTTTCATGACAGGACCATGGTCTGTATTGCGGGTGGGAGTGGCATTACTCCCTTTCGGAGTATGATTCGTGAGATTGTTGAATGTGGTCTGGAACGAGCCATATATCTTTTCCATGGGAATAAAAACCTAAATAATGCTATCTTTCATGATGAACTGCGTTCCCTTTCAGACCGGTTTGAAAATATTAATTACTTGCCAGTCATTGAAAACCCTTCTGACGGGTATGAAGGTCTGAGCGGATTAATTAAAGGGGATTTGATAATGGATACAATTGGGGATTTGAGCGCAAAGACCTTTTACCTTTGCGGTCCCCAGGGGATGTACGATTTCTGTGTACCCGAACTGGAAAAACTTGGTATTCCGAGAAGAAAGATAAGGAAAGAGGTGTATGGCGCACCTGCCAATATATGCGATCATCCGGGATGGCCGGAAGAGATAAAGGCAGATGATGTCTTTGCGGTGAAGATGGATGGCGGCCCCACAATTGAAGCCCGGGCGGGTGAGCCGCTAATGCTTGCCTTGGAGAAAAATGGTGTCTTGATTCCCTCCATCTGCCGCTCGGGCGAATGCAGTATGTGCAGAGTAAAGATTCAATCCGGAAAAGTTTTTCAGCCGGGCGGTGTACCTGTCAGGAAGTCGGATGTGCAGTTTGGCTATGTCCATTCATGCGTTTCCTACCCATTGGAAGATATGGAGGTCTTGATTTGAAAAGATTTTCGTGATTGGTTTAAAATGACACAGAAGAAGAACACCTGATGAAAGGAATATACAGATGATCGAAGAACTTTTACCGGATCTTTTTAGAATAGAGATCCCCCTGCCGGACAGCCCGCTCAAATACCTGAATTCCTATGTGATAAGGTCTCCGGAGAGGAATCTGGTGATTGATACCGGTCTGAATCGGAAGGAATGTCTTGAGGCCATGGAGGCCGGTCTGGAGGAAATTAAGATTGATCTGGGGAAGACCGATTTTTTCATCACCCATCTCCATGCCGATCATTTCGGTCTTGTAGGCAAGATTGTCACCGATACCAGTAAGGTATTTTTCAATCGTCCGGATAGCGAGCTCATCGAGTCCTGGGATGGATGGGACCCCATGGTCGAATATGCCGGGCGGAGTGGTTTTCCTAAAAGTGAACTCAGAAATGCCCTGAACAGTCACCCTGGCTTCAAGTTTCATTCTCAATGGGTCCCCGAACTGAGTATCCTGACAGACGATGATACCATTCGGACCGGGGACTATCATTTCAGGTGTATTGAGACTCCCGGGCACACCGAGGGGCATACCTGTCTGTACGAGGCTGAAAAAAAGATTTTCATTTGCGGAGATCATATCCTCATTGACATTACTCCCAACATCCAGTGCTGGTCAGACCGGGAAAACCCATTGAAGAATTATTTGACCAGTCTTGAAAAGGTCCGCGAACTGGATGTCGATCTGGTACTGCCAGGGCATAGAAGGGTGTTCAAAAACCACGCTCAAAGGATTGACGAGTTAAAGGAGCATCATTACAGGCGAATTGAAGAAGTCCTTACCATCCTGAATAATGAGGCAAAAAATGCCTACCAGGTTGCCTCAGGGATGTCCTGGGACATAAACTGTGATTCATGGGAGCAGTTTCCTCTGGCCCAGAAGTGGTTTGCCACAGGGGAAGCGATCGCCCATTTGAGATATCTTGAGGAAGACAGATCGATTTTCAGAAAAAAAGGAGAGGAGAAGATCCTCTTTTCCCGGGAACCGGCATAGCATGAGAGATAGATCTTAAATGGAAAAGTGCCTAAAGTGAGCTAAAGTGCCTAAAATGCCTAAAGTTAATGTTTGTTTTTTGCGCAAGACCTACTGGGTACCATCTAATCTGTATAAACCGGAGAAATTGAAAGCGGGTTTTGCCTATCGGGATTAATGAGACCTTTCGCTTTGTCTGTTTATTCAAAAAGGATAAAAGTCAATAACTTTAGGCACTTCACACTTTTTAATTAAGGAGGATCGTATGTCAAACACGGAAAAGAAAAACCTGGTTACTTATCACAGGGATGATCATATAGGCGTTATTACTCTGAACAGACCTGAGAAGCGAAATGCATTGAATCCGGTGGTGTGGGATGCCCTGGACAGGGCCATCGGTATGGCCGAAGAAGACGGAGAGGCGAGGGTGGTCCTTCTCCGGGGGGAGGGGCAATCGTTTTGCGCCGGTCTGGACCTGAGTCCTGAAAACGAGCTATTTTCTGCTGTCAACAGAC
>PVMK01177080.1_pt1 | contig 13388 bp, 12 predicted proteins | sample 1853481 | NCBI WGS metagenome assembly PVMK01 (sample SAMN08533507, study PRJNA380276) | Marine sediment metagenome, whole genome shotgun sequencing project.
CTCCGGCAGCCATGCGGTACACCGAAATCCGGATGATGCGATGACCCACGAGATGCTGGAAGATTTGGAAAAAGAGACGGTTGATTTCGCTCCAACTATGATGAGTCCATGTAGTCGAGCCCGCCGTGCTGCCGGCCAAGATCCCCTGCTTTGCTCATCAACGGGCTCAGTCCGCATCGCCGTGGGTATGGCCACCAATATCCGCCCCACAACCTGTCTGAGAGTCATCGAGGCCTTAAATGTCGCTCATCGACACCCGCGAGATTTCCGTCGGTGAGCTTATCGAACTTGTGCCGGGTCCTGATTTTCCTACGGGCGGCATGATTACGGCACTGAGGGCATACGCTGCCTATCAAACCGGCCGAGGACGGCATCCGCATAAGGGCAAGGCTTACTGGTCGAGAAAGATAAGCGCACCCAGCGGGAGACCCTCGTCGTCACCGAGCTTCCCTACCAGGTCAATAAAGCCAAGCTGATCGAAAAGATCGCCGAACTCATCAGGGATAAAGTAATCGCAGGCGTTCGGTACGTCAGGGATGAATCGGACCGGGAGGGCATGCGAATCGCACTCGGCCTCAAGAAAGATCAGATCGCCGCAGTGATCGATCAATCAGCTTTACAAGCATACCCGTCATGGAGAAACAGTTTCGGAATCATATTCTCTGGCGGTTGTCAACGTCGGCCGAATTGCTGAATCTAAGGAGATCCTGCATTATTTCATCTTGCACCGCAAGGATATCGTCACCGGCGCACCCGCTATGACCTGAGAAAGGCCGAAGACCAGGCCATATTCTAGAGGGTTTAAAGGTGGCACTGGATAATCTGGATGAAGTGGTGGCCTTGATTCGCGCATCCAAGTCGCCGGCGGAGGCCAAATCCCAGCTGGTGACGAAATTTAGTCTGACCGAAAAGACAGGCCCAGGCGATTTTGGACATGCGGTTGCAGCGGCTCACCGGTCTTGAGCGCGATAAGATCCAGCAGGATTATAAAAATATTCTCACATCGCCGGTTTAAAGAGATCCTTGCCAGCGAGCGACTGGTGCTCAATATCATTAAAGATGAGCTTGCGGGATACAGAGATCAGTTCGGAGATCAGCGCTATACGGAGATTGTTGAAGAGACCAAAGAAATTACCATCGAGGATATGATTGTTGAAGAGGATATGGTGGTCACCATTTCCAAGCAGCGGTTATATCAAGCGCAATCCCATCACTCTTTACAGAAACCAGCGCCGGGGCGGTAAAGGCAAAACCGCCATGGGGACCAAAGAAGATGATTTCGTCGAGCATTTATTTGTGGCCTCCACCACCACACCTTTCCTGTTCTTTACCATCGGGGCAAGGTCTACTGGCGCAAGGTCTACGACATCCCCAGGCCGGCCGCATGAGCCTTGGGAAGGCAATTGTGAATCTGCTGAATTTCGAAAAAGCGGAAAGGCTGACCACCGTGTTGGCGGTACCGGAATTTGAGCCGGGCTATCACGTTTCTGATGGCACTACGGCGTGATTAAAAAGACCGATTTAATGGCGTTCAGCCGCCGCGAGTCGGCGGCATCATTGCGCTGAATCTTCTTGAGGGCGATGAATTGATTGCGGCGCGTATCACCGATGGTACCTGAATGTGTTTCTGAGGAGTCGCGCATGGGGAAGGCCATCCGCTCACGAATCCGATATCCGCCGTCGGGTCGCGTCGCCACCGGGGTTCGCGATGCGGCTGGCTCGAAGGGGATCAAATCGTGGGCATGGAAGTACTCAGCCACGGTCAAACGCTTTTGCCGTGACCGAGCACGGATACGGCAAGCGCACCTCCATCGATGAATATCCGGTCCAGAAACGCGGCGGCAAGGCGTGATTTCGATCAAAACCACGCGAGCGCAACGGGCCGGTGGTAGGGCATATCTGCTGGTATCAGAAGATGACGATTTGATGCTGATGACCAACATCGGCAAAGTGATTCGAACGCCGATCAGCTCGATATCGGTAATTAGCCGTAACACCCAGGGCGTGAAAGTGATGGGCATGGATGCCGGCGAACGGGTTGCCGGGGCCGCCAGGCTGGCAGAAAAAGAAGAAGAGTAGGGGCACTAAAATGACGATTGTCTATTGACTATTGAATATTGAGGCCTCCGGCTCGAAGATCCTACGGCTCGGTCAGGAATTCTATCAATTTTAAAAAGGACGGAGCGACACGCGGCGCGAGCGACTTCCGGCAATCGTCAATAATCAATCGACAATATTCAATTATAGTTGCGGCTTGTCCGGGTTATTTTTGTGAAAACAAAAAGTGAAATTGATCCGAAGAAATTCAAAATAGCCGTTGTGGGCGCCGGGAGCTGGGGCACGGCCATCGCCGATCTGCTGGCCTGCAAAGGATTTCAGACCCATCTGTGGGTGTTTGAAAAAGAGGTCAAAGACCACATCCAGCAATTTCACGAAAATAAGCTTTATCTTCCGGATCATCAACTGTCACCCAATCTATCGGCTTCAAATGATCTGGCCGGCGTCGTGTCGGATAAGCATCTAATTGTTATTGTGGTGCCTTCGCATGTTATGCGGAACGTGACGCGACAAATGGCCGGGCATCTAGCGGACGGCACGATTATTACATCTGCTTCCAAAGGCATTGAGCAAAAAACACATCTAACCATGTCCGGTGTGATCAAAGAAAATCTTCCCGAAGTCGAGGCGGACCGGATGACGGTGATTTCCGGCCCCAGTTTTGCCAAAGAAGTCGCTCAAAAGATCCCCACTTCGGTAACCGTGGCGTGCCGCAACCCTGAGATTGCCGCTAGGGTGCAGTACGTATTTGCAACACCGTATTTCAGAGTGTATACCAGTGATGACATTGTCGGTGTTGAACTGGGCGGTTCTGTTAAAAATGTAATCGCCATTGCATCCGGCATCCTGGATGGACTCGGAATGGGGTTGAATACGCGGGCAGCGCTTATCACAAGAGGAATGACCGAGGTCCGCCGCCTGGGACTTCATCTCGGAGCCAATCCAAGAACGTTTACCGGGCTGGCCGGTTTTGGAGATCTGGTGCTGACATGCACGGGCAATCTCAGCCGCAACTATACGGTCGGCATAAAATTAGGCAAAGGTAAAAAACTTCAACAAATACTGGATGAAATGCACATGGTGGCGGAGGGAGTCAAAACCGCGAAATCCGTCTATAATTTTTCCCGCAAGCTCGGCGTTGAAATGCCGATATGCCACGAGATTTATCGCATTCTTTATGAAGATCTGGCGCCTAAAGAGGCAGTCTACCGGTTAATGACCCGAACACTCAAACAGGAACTGGATGAAGAGTAGGCACTGCCAGCCAAAATAGATATGATGCCTATTCGAATGAAAGTTATTTTTTTGGAACCGCAGAACCGCAGCCTGCGACGAGCTCAGACGAGTCGAACAAGGAACCGCAGAATTTCGAAGTGATGAATATTGTCATATTATTCTAGAGAACTTCTGCTGTTCGAAATTCCTTGTTCTATACTCGATATTCGAATTTAGCTCAATAAACAGATTGCCCTAAAATAAGTAGGGCAGCCCTCGACTCGACTGAGCTCGTCGCAGGCTGCGGCTACCAGAAACCAGTTGCCAGCAGCAAGTAGCCAGAGGCTATGCATTTGATACCAAAATAACTTAGAACCGAGAGCAGTGCTATGCCCAATGATGGAAACAAAAAAGCGCATAAAGGCGAGGGTCACAGACAAAGACTACGGGAACGATTCCTGGCCGGCGGTCTCGATGGTTTTCACGATTATGAAGTAATCGAACTTTTGCTCACTCTGGCCATGCCGCGTAAAGATTGCAAAGATGCGGCTAAAGAGGCCTTGAAAAGGTTTAAGACACTGCAAGGGGTGCTTGAAGCCTCATCCCGGGAGCTGGGTAAAGTCAACGGCATCGGCCCCAAAAACCTATTCGGCATTAAACTGATCAAAGCCGTTGCCGACAGATATCTCGAAAAGAAACTCATCCATAAAGATGCAATTAATGATTCAAAGGCGCTTTTTGATTACCTGTACCATAGCATTGGAGATAAAAATCGAGAATTTTTCAAAGTCATATTTTTGAATTCCAAAAACCAGGTGATTGCTGCAAGTACCATTTCTGAAGGAACCTTGACCGCAAGCAGCGTATATCCGCGCGAAGTCATCCAGGCAGCCCTCAGCCATGATGCCGCTGCCCTTATTTTTGCGCACAATCACCCTTCCGGGGACCCGAAACCCTCCTCAGAAGATGTTGCCGTTACCCGTCAACTGGTCTTTGCCGGAAAGGTGATGGGAATGGTCGTTCATGAGCATCTGATCATCGGAGACAACCGATATTTCAGCTTTGCGGATCAGGGCTATATTGCGCGCATGAACCGGGAGTTCGAAAAGATGGCGGAGCAGGGGACTTAGAACCTACTTGAAAGTAGATTATGAAAAAAAACATATTATCCGCAGATTACACAGATTACACAGATTTCAAAAAAATTGAAAATTGACTATTGCCCATTGAATATTGGATGAATTCTATCATTATAAATGACACAAAGAAAAAAAGAATATCCTTACTGTTTCGGAAAACTCGATAATGTCTTCCCGCTGGCAAAAGACGGTTTAAGACAGACCCCGGAAAGTTGTATGGTCTGTTTCTGTAAAACAGAGTGCCTGAGAGAGGCCGTCAAGGGACCGGAGGGCATTCAGGTTCATGAAGAGCGGGTAAAGCGCGCCTATGGCTCCGGCACGATCAGTTTCATTGAAAGATGGTCCCGCAAAAAGGCGTTAGACCGCCAAAAAAAAGTGATGGTAAAACATAGACGCCGGGATTAAATTCAGCCAAACCAATCTACCACCTGCATGTCCGGCTCCATCAAATTATGCCTTCAACAGTTACTGCAAATAAATTTAAGATCTCCATCATATTGGCGCTGATTGTTTTTGGTTTAGTGGGGTTCTGGTTTCACATTCCAATTTGGGAAAAGATCACCGATTTATACCGATTGTTTTCCGATAGAGAACAGATCAGGCTCCTTATTTCTTCCTTTGGCACCAGTGCGCCGCCGGTTTTTATGTTGATTCAGATTCTTCAGGTCATTTTCGCTCCTGTGCCGGGAGAAGCGACGGGGTTTATTGGAGGCTATTTGTTTGGAACGTTGCCGGGATTTATCTATTCCAGCATTGGTTTGACAGTGGGTTCCTGGATTAACTTTATCATTGGACGTTTTTTAGGTAAGCGTTATGTCAGGAAACTGATCCCGGCTCATCAGTTTGAAAAAATCGACGGGGTGCTCAAACGCCAGGGTGTGATTTTTTTGTTTATCTTGTTTTTATTTCCGGGCTTTCCCAAAGACTATTTGTGCCTGGCGCTTGGATTAAGCACCCTGCCGATTAAAATATTTATTTTGCTAACCGGAATTGGCAGAATGCCGGGCACATTTGCTTTAAGCTTGCAGGGTGCCTTCCTTTATGAACAAAATTATGCTCAGTTTGGGGTTATGATTGGAGCCTGCCTGATTTTGGCCTTCCTATGCTATGCTTATCGAGAAAGAATTTACCTTTGGGTTGAAAAATTAAATAATAAATAACTAGCCATCAATTCCTATCATCACATGCAATGAGTCTGCCCGGCGATTTTACCGCTTTAACTATATGATAAAACATGATAATATAACGGTAAACATTGATTCTAAAATTGAAAACCTGGTCCTTTGAGCCAGGTCAGAGATCACCGGCTTTGCCGTTTGTAATAGGAGAAGGCATTGGCATACTGGAATTACAGAGAAGAACTCAGTCAGGCCGAAAAAGTAAGGCGATCCTATTATGAGTTGTTAAGAGATGAGCTGGATCAATTTTTACTACGGCATGCTCTTATTGATTCATATAAAAATTTTATCTCTCGTCAGATCTCTTTTCCTTTTGTTGAAAAACGGGAGTTGAAACCCCGGGGCCGTATTCCCGATCGGGAATACGAATCTCAGAATGCATTTCTCGTTATTTTTGTAGAAGATGCAGTATTACCTGAGCATAAAAAGTATATTCGATTTTTCGATGCCAACAAAACGACTAAAAAGAATCTTCTGCGCTTTAAATCGTTACCCCTTTCAGATAAGTTTGACCGCAATTGGAAGTATCTGGAATCGATCTACTTTAAAAATTTTTTGAAAATTATGTTGCCGATCGATTATGCCTTGCTCATACAGGGAGACACGGCCAGCCGGGCAAAAAATCGATTCGGCCTCACCCATTTTTATGTGCGGATAGATTGGCCGATAACCGAAGCTGCGGAAGACATGGCTCAAAGCTTGAGGTATATTTCCAAAGAGATTTTTGAAAAGGGCGATAAGTATGCCGAAGAGATCCAAAAAAAATTTTTTGAATATTATGGTTTGCCGGTGATGGTCGGCGGAAGAAGAACTGCCGCTATTGTGGCTGCCCAGTATTTAAAACGGATTCCGGGAATTTCCACTGTATATGTGGGCAGCAGTGAATCCAGAGCATTGATTCGCATTTCCGAACGCGGTATTTCCAAATCAGTTTTGATAAAGCGTTCGATCAAGGAGTTGGATGAAATTGCTGAATCCCATGGTCTATCAGCCCGGACTTTCACGAAGAATTATGTTGTGGCACGGCAGAAACGCTGCGGGGTTTGCATATTCCAGGCAAGCTATGCCCGAACATACCATGCCCGCGAACCTGAAGATGGAAAACTGCGCGACATTAAATCGGACTTGAACTGGTTAACGGTCGGTGAGCAGCATATCCTGCCGAAACCGGGCGTGTGGAAGTATCCGCCGATTCCATTAAACGTCATCTACACCTAGTCGATTTTTATTTTTCAATCCAGTACTCACATTCCAGAAATGCCTAAAGTGAAAAATGCCTAAAGTGACTAAAGTTAAGGAGTCGCTGCGCTCCATCTTTTAATAAAAATGATCGTTCGACCCAGAGGCTCTCGATGGGCAGAATTCATCAACTTTAGGCATTTTAGTTCACTTTAGCTCACTTTAGGCACTTTCTTTTAAAATTCTTTCATCATGGCAATTTCATCGCAGTCCGGAAACTTTACACAGATCATGCAATCCCCCCAGATTTTTAGTGGCAGTTCTGAGCGCTCTATTTCGACAAACCCGAATGGCTTAAAAAAGTCCGGTTTATACGTCAGGGTGAATATTTTTTTGACATTGAAGGATTTCGCTTCGGTAAGGACTGTTTTCGCAAGTTCGGTTCCGATGTTTTTCCCCAAATGATCGGGATGCACAGCCAAAGACCGTATTTCGGCCAGATCCTCCCAGCAGAACTGGAGTGCACAACAACCGATCATATTGTGATTCTTATCGTCCACATAGACACAAAAATCCCTGAGATGATCGTATAGCTCGCTTAAGGGGCGGGCGAGAAGCTCCTCTTTTTTGCCGTATTCCTGTAAAAGCACGTGAATCGCTTTGACATCCTTAATGGTCGCTTTTCGAATCATAATGGCGCTTTCATAACATTGTTTGTTGTTTAATTAAACCTAAATTTGAAACGCTCAACTAGGGTTAAAGATGAAAGATCCCATTTCGTTCGGGCTGAACGGCAATAACTTTAGCGAAGTTTGCGGGGTTCGGTACCTTTTTTGAATAAGGCAACGACTGCTTGTTTTGAATCTTGCGATTGCGCTAACCCGGTTACCGGATCCATGCGAATCTGACTGACATCATCCGGAATGTCGAAATATTGATGCGGTTCCTTTTGGAAAGCCGCATTCATAAAATCAATCCATATGGGCAACGCAGCTCTGGCACCGGTTTCTTTTTCGCCCAGACTGCCTCCCAGGTCCTGACCCACCCAAACGCCGGCAATAATCGACGGCGAAAAGCCGATAAACAAAGCGTCTTTGTAATCATCTGTGGTTCCGGTTTTACCGGCGACAGCTCTTCCGAGAATACGTGCCCGTCTTCCGGTGCCTTCATTAATTACGCCTTCCAGCATATTGGTCACAATGGCTGCACCGACGCGTGACATTACCAGGCGTCTCTGGGGTTTTGCCCGCCAGATTACGCGTCCCTGCCGATCGACAACTTCCAAAACACCAAATGGCTTAATCTTTTCGCCTTTGTTCGGAAATGTGGAGTAAGCGGATGTCAAATCCATAAGGGTGACTTCAGATGTGCCCAGTGCCAATGATAAATCGGATGCAAGCGGTGATTTGATGCCGAGCTGATGAGCAAATTGGGCTACGGAGTAAGGCCCCAGCATCTCCAGCAGTCGCACCGCTGGAATGTTTTGTGAGATTACCAGCGCGCGCCGCAGCGTTATTTCGCCTTTATAATCTAAAGAAAAATTTTCAGGTTTCCAATCCTTTCCGTCCTGTGTTCCTTTATATACAACCGGTGCGTCGAGGATTTTTTTATTTTGGGCAAAGCCCTGTTCGATTGCATAGGCATAAACAAATGGTTTAAAAGCCGATCCGGGCTGTCTGAGCGCCATGGTGGCGCGGTTAAAGCGATTGGCCTGAAAATCCTTACCGCCCACCATGGATAGAATGCCACCGGAGGTTAATTCAATGGATATTAACGCGCCCTGTGGATGGGGATCCGCTATCTGCGCCTTCTGCATCCGATCAGCCAAAGCCGTGAGTCCGTCAGACACCGCATTTTCAGCTGCCAATTGTAGCCGGTAATCAAGCGTGCTGAAAACAGATAGACCGCCTTTATACAATCGGGTAGAACCCAGTTCGTCTTCGAGGATTTTTTTTACATATTCTACAAAATAAGGTGCTTTTGACTGCATGAACTTGCGGCCTTTTGTATAAACCTCCTCTTTAACCGCCTGCTGATAGGCGGCATCTGAAATGATATCCGTGTCCCGCATTTGCATTAATACGGTGTTTCGCCTTTTGATGGCCAGATCCGGATTGACCAGAGGTGAATAGCGCGAAGGTGATTTGGGCATACCGGCCACCAGCGCACATTCGGCCAGGCTTAAATCCCCTACAGATTTTCCGAAAAATATTTTGGCCGCCGATTGCACTCCGTAGGCACCGCTTCCGAAATAAACCTGATTGAGGTACAATTCCAATATTTCATCTTTGGTGTAGCGACGCTCCAGTTGAAAGGCTAAAATGGCTTCTTTGATTTTACGCACCAGAGTTTTTCGAGAGGTCAGAAACAGGGTTTTTGACAGCTGCTGGGTAATGGTACTGGCACCTTCAACAAATTCGCCGGCCTTGATATCTTTGATAATTGCGCGGGCGATTCCTTTGAGGTCCACACCGCTGTGCTTATAAAATTTGCGATCCTCTGTTGCCACCAAAGCGGCTTTTAAAAATCGAGGTATAGCTTTCAGCGGCACGGGTTCTCGTTTTTCGATGAAAAGTTCCGCTAAGACAACTTTGTCGACCGAGTAGATACGGGTAACGGCATCGGGTTTGAAATTTTCAAGCGAACGGATCTGGGGCAGATCGTGTGTAAGCGCAAAAAATGCTCCGGCAATGCTGCCGCAGATAATCCCGACCATCAAAACGAGCATAATGGTTACTTGGCTTTTATTTAAGTAAATTTTAATCATGGTAATTGGGTCAATTTTAGATCAAATGGCCTTATGGAGGCAAGGATTTTAAGAAGCCATCTAAAAAAAGAAGTGACTAAAGTGAACTAAAGTTTAAAGGGACCCTTGGGGTTGAGATCGCTAGCGGGTTTTGGTTATAGCTCGGATTTATGTAAAACTGGAGATTCGGGGAATTGTTTTAGTTTGACGGGAGGTGATGGCTGTTTATTAAGGAATTAATTTAGCTTATTTGAAATAACCTGATTTAATTTTTCGCCCAGTTCACCCATCGTATACGGCTTGGCAACTACCCCGCTAAACCCGTAGCGACCATAGTCGGTAATGCCGGGATCATTGCAGTAGCCGCTGGATACGATACCGATCACATGGGGATCAATTTTGGTGAGTTCTTGAATGGCTTTCTTACCGCCCATACCACCCTTTACGGTCAAATCCAGTATGACGGCATCAAAGGGCTTTTTTGAAGTCATCGCCTGTTTGTAGCGTTTCACCGCTTCGGTGCCATCCATTGCAAAATCAACCTCATAACCTAAGTAGGTCAATAATTCACCGGCTAATTTGCGAATCATGGCTTCATCATCCATTACCAAAATTCGGCCTTCACCAAAAATCGGGATTTCCTGTTCGGATGTAACGGCTGTTTTTTGATGGCTTGCTTTTCGGTTAGCACTGGGTAAATAGATGTAAAAGGTCGTGCCCTTACCGTATTTTGACTCTACCGTTACGTCCCCGCCGTGCTTTTTAATAATCGAGTGGCAAATCGATAATCCCAGGCCGGTGCCTTTTTTATTCCCCATTTTTTTAGTCGAAAAATAGGGGTTGAAAATTTTATTCAGATTTTTTTTCGTGATTCCTTTCCCGTGGTCGCCGATGGATATTTTTACATAATTTCCTTTTCTTAGGATGGACAAATTATCGCCGCTTTTGACATTTTCAGCGCTGACTTTTAGCAGGCCGCCTTCCGGCATTGCCTCCCGGGCATTCATGACCAAATTGTGGATCGCCTGCCCGATCTGGCGGTTGTCGACCTCCATTGGCCAGAGGTTATCTGGAAAATTAAAATCGCATTTGAGATTGGATCCGCTCAACGTGAATTCAGCGGCGTTTTTAACTAATTTGGCGACTTCGACAATTTTTTTATCCGGTGATCCGCCCTTGGAAAACGTGATCAGTTTTTGGGTCAAATCCTTGGCAGTTTTGGAGGCTGCCAGGGCCTGGCTTAGCAGCAGGAATACTTTGTCATCCGGATCCAGATAGGTTTGGGCCAGAGAGATATTGCCGATGATTGCGGTTAACAAGTTATTATAGTCATGGGCGATACCTCCGGACAGCGCGGCAATGGATTCCAGCTGGCGGGTGCGCTCCATCTCGCGCTTTGATTTGCTGCGGTCTGAAAGATCGCGGACAACCAAAAGGTTTGAGGGTTTGTTTTGAAAAACGAAGCGGCCGGCGATGACTTCCACATCGACTTTGTGCCCGTTTTTGCACATCAGGGTTAATTCATGGACCGCCAGCGCGTTATCGTCGCTTAAAGGCTTTTCATAGATGGTTTCAATCGTTTTTATATCGTCTGGATGAAAAAAACTGGCGAGATCGGTATCCAGCACCTCATCGATGGTGTAACCGCACATTTTGGCCAGGTAATAATTGACTTCCTTGATTTTGCCGTCCTGAACCACAAGAACCCCATCGGTGGCAAGTTCCATCAGAAGGCGAAATTTTTCCTCGCTTTCGATCAGGGACAGCTCCAATTCACTTTTTTTGCAGGTGCAATTTTTCTTATTTTTTACAGCCATCTTTTTCGATTTAGACCTATTTTGATGCAATAAGCCTTTTCACCTAATCTACTATGCCGAGCCGGAAAAACCGGTAAATTGGTCGTAATTTGGATCCATTTCGTAACCGAAAGAATCCTTACCTATGAATTTGAATTCGATATGTAGCGGATCAATTGTGCCGTCTGCTGATGCGTTCTGCTGAATTTTGAAAAAAACAGTCGCCGTTAACTTATTTTCATTGTAGTAGACGCTATCCGGTATGGGTGTCAGCGTTATTTCAGTTGATGGGATCGGCAAGCTAAAATTGTAAGCCTGTCCCGGTCCCTGACCGATGGCCCGGCTGATCTGCCAGTTCATTACATTTTCAACGGACTCCCGGTCCATTTCTTTGTCAAACTGGATGACCAAGGTAAATGTTTTCGATGCATTGGCGTCTGCCAGATAAGAATCCAGGGCAGAAAGCGGTGTCTTAGATGCCATCAAAAATGAAAACGTGCTGGCGGATTGAGCGAACACCATTTTGGGCGGATCCACCTTGTACATATAGCGGCTCAGCGTGTCTGCTAGCGTGCCTTCTTCTTGAGTTTCGAGAAAATCGACGATATCCTGGGCTTTATCCATCTCACCCAAATCCGCATAAGCATATCCGATCTCCGCATAGGCGTCATAAAAATCCTGTTTTATTTCAATAGCTTGTTCAAATTGGTGGATTGCATCTTCATAGCGCCCCTGCATACTGAAAGCCAGCCCTTGATGCCAAAATTACCGTTGGGACTTTCCGGCTCCAGTCGAAGGACTTCGTTAAATTGAGTTTCGGCTTCCGTGTAGCGCTCTGTACTCAGATACACTTGCCCTAACGAATAGTAATTGTTAGCTGTCGGATTTATTCTGACAGCCTCTTTATAAGCGTCTTCAGCTTCTTTGTAGCGTTCTTCCGCATAATACAGGTTGCCGAGCTTGCCGTGCATGTCATCACGAAAGGGATTCAAACGGATAGCTGTTTTGTAGGCATCAAGGGCATTTTCGGTATCGCCTAACTGGAGGTAGGCGCTGGCCAAGTAATCAGCCGCGTCGGTCGCATATTCTGAGTTCGAGCCCAATCCGATAGCCCGCTTGAATTCTTTAACCGCACCCTCGTAGTCTTTGGCTATATAGCGGTCGATGCCGTTTTTAAGGGCTTCGTTAGCTAAAGTCTCAAGCTGCCCTGTCTGTAGGGATACCGCAGCGAATAAGCTTTGTGTAAGATCTACACTGAATACATTCATTCTGATTCACCTATATATGATGCCATGTTTACTGTAATATATATCGGCAAGTGTTCCCCATTGCTTTAGGTTAAACTCGAGTCGCTCATATTTTTTTAACACACCCTCATTCGAGCCATAATCAGAAACGTATCCATATTCCCCCTCAATTATTCACGCCAAGCGCCACCCTCCGGATTTTCATCTTATAAAATGTATATTAAGAATTATTTCAATTAGTTAATTAATGGTGAAGCCCTTCCGTTTTTTTCTATTCATTTTAGGCAGGAAAATTCTTCAACTTTAAGCGTCATGGAAATGACCTTTTTGCCGGATGTTTAATTCCAAAAAAAATATAAGCTATTGAAATTATATATAAAATAAAATCTCTCGGTGGTGGCATATATATTGCTAAATTTAAACCCAAACTTAAAGTTCAAGTCCTTTTTAGCAGGCAAAAGAAATGCCGGGCAGCAAAATTCTCCTTTCGGCACTGCATATCGAAAAGGTTGCAATTTAAATAATATATAATAATATTAATAGGTTAATTTATTAAATGGGTTGTAATCCAGGCGGCGGAGCTGTCTGCGAAGCACCCATAAATTCATTCTTGCCGATTTGATAAACTATTTTTTGCAAGATAATGAGCGCATCACTACTCAAAAATAGTAGATCACGTCTCCCGCATGCACGCGTGATTTCACGTCTTGATTTTAATAAATTAATGTGTTCAACAAGACGCCCCGCTAGTTAGCGGGACTTCGCATCTGATCTTTTTAATTTAAAGGTGCTCAGCAACACGTGAGTCGACGAAAAAGCGCAGCATACAC
>PVMK01119621.1_pt1 | contig 13386 bp, 10 predicted proteins | sample 1853481 | NCBI WGS metagenome assembly PVMK01 (sample SAMN08533507, study PRJNA380276) | Marine sediment metagenome, whole genome shotgun sequencing project.
CTAAACGATTACAATAAATAGAAGATCAGGAGGAAATAATTCAAACTTTCCAATTTAAGAGGAAGGTGGTATCCATAAATTGGAGCCAAACTGGCAATTATTTGGGGAAATGAGCATTATAGGCAAGGACTTCCAGTCTTTAATGCCTTCTTTGTCCTTAACCTTAACCTTGAACCCTGAACCTGTGAACGGTTACAATTTCAGTCAATTTAGATCACTTTAGGCATTTGTTTATTCCGCTATCATGAATGATCTGACATTTTTTTCAATGTTTATGCTTGGAATTTTAGGAACCGGGCACTGTATCGGAATGTGCGGTCCACTGGTGATTGCCTTTCCTGCCCGGACCGGCAAATTTGTGTCCCATCTGTATTATCATCTGGGGCGAGTCGTTACCTATGTGGTCATTGGGAGTGTAATGGGTGGAATCGGGGCAGGACTTGCAGAGATCGCTACGGCAACCGGTGGGAACTATCCGGTCTGGGTTGCTCGAATTCAGATGGGCGTTTCCTTCGTGGCAGCCTCGTTTCTCCTGGTTTTCGGTCTGGCCCGACTGGGTATTATCAACGAACCGGCATGGATGGCCATGGCGTCGCCGGATAAAATACCCGGATACCGCAAACTACTGAAATCCGCTTTCTCAAAAAAAAGACAGGCAGAAATGCTCATACTGGGTATGATGATGGGCTTTTTGCCATGCGGCCTCTCATTTGCCGCCTTTAGCCGGGCACTGCCATCCGGAGGCCCCATTAAAGGCGCCGCCCTGGTTTTTGCATTTGCTTTGGGAACAGTTCCGGGGCTGTTGCTGGTGGGGACCGGCGCATCGGGTTTTGTCCGCCGCTATCAATCGCATTCGGATATTTTAGCCGGCCTTTTAATGATTTATATGGCCGGTGAACTGGCCGTAAAGGCTTTTTCTACGATTTTTTCGTAGTTTGCTAAAATTTAGAACCTTGAATTGGAAATTACAGAGACAGCCAAAGGTGTGCGATCGATATAGGGCAAGCTTGCCCTCGGCTTTCTGGCCACTCAAATTCTCTTTTGTGGCTTGAGCGGTAGATCGCATATTCATCAATTGCAGCGTGGTTAGTCGTCTTCAGGATGGCGCTCTTTTTGGAATCATCAAGAACAGATGCGAGCTTTATGAATGAATAACGATCCTTTACATACCCGACCATCAGGGCATCCTGCATTGCCCAGGCATAATCTCCATTAACAAACCGTACCAGTCCCTTTTTGCAGTAGCAGGACAAAATTGGGTGTTTAATGTCAACGGGTTTACATTCCACAAAGAGGCCATCCTGATCGCTGAGAATTGCCAATTGATCACGCCTTAGATCGAAGAAAATATCAGGCATCTTGTCAGGGTGTTTCTTGTCGACGTTTGGAATCTTTTGATCCCGGGTCACCTTTCCAAAAAGAGCACAGTTGAATCCCTCAAGCTCACCGTTTTTTCGTAAACGATTTTCAATGATTTCAACCAGCATCTGGGTTATGGTATCTTCATCTGCGGATTGTAAAATAAAGCCGGAAGGCGGCATTTCTTCAAGTAACTGCCAGGCCCTTTTGATTACCTTGCAAATAAGTAAGACGGTGCGCTGTGGGATTTGTGGGTGAGGTAATGTGTACGCTATACCGTGCGTAAAAAAGCCGACCGCCATCAACATATCCCTATGGGGAACGCATCAAGATGATGGCGCAGAATGTCCAGGGCGCACAGACGGGCACGACTTAACGTCCAGTAACGATATTGGCCAAGGATCCCAACAAGCAGACGCCCCTCTTCGTGAACAATGACACGGCTACAGCCTGTTTTGTTAGCTTCTTCGGTGATTTGAGAAATCAGTTTTTTCTGCGCCGTTTGCGTCAGACCTGCGGAAATGGAGGGTGAAGAAACAGCAAAAAAATACCAGGGCGAAAGAATATCTTGCCCCGCAATTTCAACCTCATCAATCGATACCGCCTCATGCGTAACATCGAAAGATGGCTTGAGCAGTTGTTGAAGTTCAATATAAAACTCATTGCGGTTATTTTTCTTCGGAGCACTATTAGCACGATCCCGTGACTCCTTGAAAGGCTCGGCCACTTCAAGCGTATCTTTCACAACCTGGCGGTCATACTCATCCAGGCCGTAGAGATCAAAAATGAAGTCGTTGATCGCCTTCCAGGGTTTGCCGGACGCCATTTCAAGCTGACCGGACAGCTTCACGGCGCGTTGTCGTTGCCGCTTGGACAACACCTCGATTGCCGGGAACGGAAAATTCTCAATGTTTGTCTTGAGAAAAGCTCTCCGTTCCGCGCCCATCTTCGAGCTCGTCATCAGCACATGATACCTGAACAGGTCGGTATGCGTGATCAGATGAAGAAGTGCGATGACCAAACTTGCCTCCTTACTTCTGTGAGCGGAAAAGCCGTAATAACTTGAAGGAAAAACAATTGGTTCCTGCACTATCCATGATTTGGGCGCAAACAGCGAACGGCCCGGTGATTCCGGCACAATAAGCAGTGGCGGTGTATATAGTTCGGGGGCCCGCGGCCGATGAGCAGTTGATCGCCCGAATTTGAGAAGCAAGGACGCATCAACAGAAAAACCGTCATCTTCAGGAGGTACAAAATCGGGCAATTCGCACATAAATGATGCATCCTTCTGAGGCTGATTTGGCGACAAGTCATACCCTCTACCAGTGTACAGTCCCTGGCTCTTCCAATACGATTTAACAGAAGGCCAAATCTGGTCATCAAGCTTTTTGACCACCTCCACATCAAGAGCAGTTCCCCCCGCCAGCGTTTTCAGCAGCCCAGAATTCTTAATGGCCTCAGCGGCCGCTACCGGCTGAGCGGACTGATAATCAATGCGGATACGCCCTTTGTCATTCAAGTGCCGTTCAAAATGAGGCGTAACAAAATGAAAATGATGGTCTGCGGCGGGCATACGATTACGTGCGAAAAAGAGCATGAAAGGTTGACTCATATGCGGCCATACCGCACTATCCGATAAGTTTGAACCATTTAGTATTCCAGTAATTTCTATCCCATGTAGTATTGCATTAAACGCTTGGGTGCCGGACTTTGTCTGCTTGAGAAAGATGCGCCCAGGCAATGCCATGGCGATGATTCCCCCCGGCTTAGCCCACTGAGTCGAACTCCATAAAAACGGCAGGTCCGGGTTGTTGTCAGGGTTGCGGTAGGTCTGCGCAATATCTTTAAGTCCAAGATCTGTCAAAATTTGACGCGTCAATTCTGTGAATATGGCATTGTGGACCTTATTCTCTTCCTTGTCTCCCCTCAGGCGGCTCCAAGGCGGATTACCGATGACCAAATCGAAACGGCCATTAAAGTCTTTAGAAAGATTCGAGCGCAAGCTGCCCAGCACAAAGCCTCTGGTCGACTGCTCTTCAGATCGTCTGTGATTATGTAACACTATACCTTGAAGCGGATCTGGGAATTTCAGGCTCTTGGGAGGTCGAGGCGTTCCATTAAGTTCAATGGCCGTAATATAAAGCGAGAGCGCTGCCAGGCGCAGGGCGGACTCACTGACATCGAAGCCGCAAAGCTGGTTGTAGAGAATGGACTGAATCGTCCTGGTGTCAGGTCGCTTATCATCGTGCTCCCAGCGGGCCGCCACCAGCTTTCTGAATGCCAGAACGAGGAAGATCCCGGCACCGCAACTGGGGTCTAGAATCCGGGCATCTTTCTTTTCGGTGACACCTTCAAATGCGTCGTCCACGAGGTAGCGCGCAATGTTCTTAGGTGTATAGTACGCGCTTGTCTGTTCTCTCTGTTGAGAATCCCAAATTTTGCTGAAATTTTCATACACCTGGCTGAGCACGCCGATAGGGATGTGGGCAAAGTCAAGATCGCCCCAATCGATCTGAAGTTGAAACGCCTCCTTGCCTGCATGCTTCCATCCCTCCAGAATGGCTTGCAGGTGGAGAAATAATTTTCCTTCCGTCTGTTTATTTGCCTGGCTGAATACGGATGTATAATCACCTGAAAGCGGAAGCATGTCGCCGTTGAAGGTTTCGTCAAGCCACCGGCATGTTGCGACGGAATTCATAACATTGCGAAAGCAGTCACCAGGGGATTCTGCCTGCGGGCACACAGAATGAAGCTCACTGGATCGGACTATCTTACGATCCCACAGAAAACGGAAGAACAAAGATCGACCCAGAAATGAGAGGACGTCCAGAGGGTTGAGGCCGTATGTTTCTATGAGGTGCTTTGAAGAGCGGGTCATCAGGTCACGAATTGTCCCGAATACATAATCAGGTTCTTCAGGCTGTCCTTCCATGGTGAAGACGCCATTCACAACACTTTGAAAAAAAAATGGGGCTTCTGTAGACTCTTTTTTGATCGTCGCTTTGCGGCTGGTAGTCAGAACGGAACGATCCAAGTTGACGGGATAAACATTCAACTCACCGGGGCTCAAGACGCCGAGATAGGCCCTCTCTCCCCGGTTAGCCAAAAGGCACTGCAAATCCAACATATTATTGTTGTCAAATTTCCGTTTCTGATCGGCTGATACAATGTAAAGCAGCGGTCTGGACTGGAATTCAGCGACTGCATCAACTTTAAGGCTCTCACGGCCGGATACCTTCAGCAGGTCAAGGTAGTCCAAATGCTTTGGGCTCGGCGCATCGTCAAGCAGGACGACATCGTGGCACCCAAAAGCCTTGACTGTGTTGACAATATTCATGAGCAGCACCGATGATTCACGGTACGGATAATTCCCTGGTAGCGCCCAAGGATACGGATAAGGTCGCTCTTGCCCTTAGCATACCTGAGGTCCTCAAAGGCAGGATTGTCGGCTTTGAGTACAAGCGAATTAGATGACAAATAGACTCGTTTCAAGGTAGCCTCCTGCTCAATAAGAACAGCCGCTATTTCCCCGTTTTCAACCCCATCCTGTCTTTGTATGACAGCAATATCACCGTTTCTGATTCCTGCGCCTGTCATACTGTCACCACGCACATGGAGCGCAAAAAGCTCGCCGCCACCGAACAAAGCAGGGGGAATTGGCAGATGATCTTCAAAATTCTGTTCTGCCCATATCGGGATTCCCGCCGCAATATTGCCGAGTAAGGGTATAGAGTCGTCCTGCTGCCGGATAGCCGGCGCAGGTGACGACACCAACCGGATTCCACGAGCTTTCCCGAAATCCAGGCGGATATAGCCTTTTTTTTCGATCAGAATCAAGTGACTTCGTACTGCGTTAAGGCTGACAAACCCGAAGTGTTCACGTATTTCCGCCTGTGTCGGCGGGTAACCATTTTTCACCTGCCATGCGCCAATGAATTCATAAATTTCAGATTGTTTGTCTGTCAGGCTCTTCACGTTAGTCTCGCACTTGCCACTGAATACTATTAAAATAAACACTGTTATAATATACAGTATTTCATAAAAAGCAAGATATAAATTTAGATTGGATTTCCACACAAGATATTGTGGTGAGCCCTGTTGTTCTCGTCGCTTTCATCGCTTCCGCCAGGCCGCAGGAAAGGCTTGCGATTGACGGATACAGGGGATTTGAGGTGGGAGGCAAAATATGAATGATAACTTTAATTTCAGACCTCAAAATTTACTATGAAAACAGCTCTTTTTTTTTGGACATTATCAGGCGTAGTGAAGCCTTTTCAGAGAATAGGTCTCAGGTGTCAGGTGTCAGGTTTCAGGTTTAAGGCCAGCTCTCACTTTTTTACTACTGACACCTGACACCCGACACCCGAAACCTGAGTGGTAGTGTCCAATTATTTTGCAAATATGGGATAAATCCATATTTACAACCACTTAACCAATCAACTAATCACCAATCAACGATATCTGAATTTAGGGCGGGAAATAATTACTGACACCCGAAACCTAACCCCACAAAAAGGAATAAAATCTAATCGCCATGTTCTTGGGGAAGTTTTCGCCACCCCATCTCCTGCTTAAAACGAAGCGAACCCCCACCGGAGCGATGCGTCTACTCCTGCAGCTTACAGTCCTTGTCCCATTCGGGGCAGGCGGTTTTCATCTCGGCAGCATATTTTTCCAGACACTCACTGCATTCCATCTCGAAATTAGGGACGTCCCCGTACCTCTCTCGCATTTCCTCTTCCGAAAGGGCCTGAACCCCGCTGCATCCACATTGCGGGCAGCCGGTTTGTATGGTGTACCGTTTCTTCGTCATATAAAACCTCCATTTTTTTTAAGTGTTCACAGGTTCAGCCTGCCCTGGCCTCTCTCCGAGCTGTATGCTCTCTATGCTCTGCGAGCAGGAAGCCGGCTCGTAGCATACGCTTCCAGCCTACGCCTTGGAGAGTGCGACTTATGAGATCATATTACGGCCCGTGTCAGGTTCCCAAATATGAATCTGAATAATTGAGCAACGTAAATCCAGGTCTGGGCCAGGGGGTTAAGGACAAAGAAGGAAAGATCCGAAATCCTCGTTAAAAATGCTCATTTTCCCAAATAAATACCAATTTGGCTCCAAATTTTGGATCAGGCCTGACGAAGCTGACGCTTTTGTCGTAAATACGCATCCCAAATGCTGTCCAGCGACGAGAATGCAACCTTGAACCCCTGAACCTTTGAACCCGTGAACGCTACCATTCTGTTTAACCTCAAAATAGATAAATAGTCAATCATGAAAGCTGATTTTTCAAGATAGCGTCAAAGCCAGATCCAACTGATTCAGATAGAAGCGATTTTCTTTCTGGATACGGCACTAAAATCCCAAATCACAATACCCAAATTACAAACAATCTTAAAATTACAAATTACAATGATCAAAACATTACAATCACTTATCGGATGTATCGCGTTATTTTATCAGTTTTGAATTTTGAATTCCGGTCATTGATATTTGTTTGATATTTGGTTTTTTGGTGCTTGAAATTTTCATGATTTTCATAAGAAATTAAGGCATCCTTCATATGACGGCAAAAGTAGTTTACACTTTTTATCGTAGGTTGGGTTATGCGGGCGTAAACGTCGGGTAAAGCTTGGTTCAACTAAATAACAACTTCCTGCTTTTTAACGTAATTTTTCTGTAATAGCACTACCCAACATTAAAGTCGCTTAACCCAACCTACAACTGGAGTCATGTGCATACCCCAGTACCCAAATTCCAAATAATATCCAAATCCGAGAAACCAATTTCCGAAACATACCGATCAGTTTATTGATATTTTAGTAAATTCTCAATAAGCCCGGGTAACAGCTACTGGATTTCCGCGAGAAGGACAATTGGGTGTAAGTGCCCGTCATTCCCGCGAATGATTTATCTAACAAAATATTTATTCTTTGTGTCTTGGTGCCTTTGTGGCTATTTTTTCCGGCTTATCCGGGTTGGGTCTTTTCCATTTTAATAAAAAACATCAAAAGCGCCGGTATAACAAAAATGGTAAATACGGTGGAAACCGCTATGCCCCCCAGCACCACGCTGCCGAGCCCTCTGTAGAACTCAGAGCCCGGGCCGGGGATCAGAACGAGCGGCAGCATGCCGATTACACTGGTCATCGCACTCATGTAAATCGGTCGCAGCCGTGTGCGTGTTGATTCAAGGACAGCTTCGCGGTAGGCCATCCCGTGGTAGCGGATATTATTCAAGGCCTGATGAACGATAAGAATGGCGTTGTTGACGACCACGCCGATGAGGATCACAAATCCCAGCATGGTGAGGATATCAAGGGGCTGGTTCGCAATCCATAGGTTGACCAGTTTGAGACCGAGCAGTCCGCCGCCGGCGGCAAGCGGTATGGTGAACATGATGATGACGGGATAGATAAAATTCCCAAACAGCGCCGCCATCAATAAATAGGCAATAGCCGCCGCCAGCAGGAAATTCCACTGAAAGCTCCGTCGGGCTTCGGTCAGTTTATCAGCCACTCCGCTTTGCCCGATATCCACCCCTTCAAGCACCCCCTGGTCGGCCAGGGGCGCAATCACCCTGTCGTTAATGATCTCCATGGCTTCCTGCAGCGGAATGGAAAAAGGCGGGGTGACTTGAAGCGTAATCGTCCGTTGCCTTTCAAGATGTCGGATCTGTGTAATGCCGGATGTTCGCAGCATCTTCGAAAGAGACGACACCGGAACAACCTTTCCTCCTGCAATGACAATCAGAGAATTATACAGTTTTTCCGGGGTAGAAATATTTTCTTCGGAGACCTTGAGAATCATATCAATTTTTTTTGTCCCTCTTGTTTAAACTCTCCGATCTCGCGACCGTCCATCAGCACATCGATGGCAACGCCGAAATCCCGGGCCGTCATACCGGCCGCCTTCAGTCGATCCCGATCAGGAATGATCTGCACCTCGGGGAAAAGCAATTCCAGTGATGGGACCGGCCGGACCTGGGCGTTCGGGATCTCTCTCATTATAGCTCCGAAAAGCATACCGCCGACCTCAACGATACGATTCAGATCTTCGCCGCCGATATTTACTTCGATGGTCCTGCCTCGACCGAGACCCGTTTGAAATACCCCCGCCTGAATACTCACCCCGTACATCCCGGGTATAGAATAAATCGTGCGCATGAAAAGGGGTATTAACTCACCTGCTCGCTGTTCGTGGGTACTGATGGCACCAAAAAGCATAATTTGTTCCGCGCCCACATAAAACATGTTCTTGATCCCGGGATAGCCGTTGTGATCCTTGTTGAAATAAGGCTCATTCATTTGATAGATATGCTCGCCAATGGCTTTTCTTTCGTTAAAAGAAAGACCCGAATGAGTATGTTTATGATCAGGTTGCGGTTTCCCTGGGGAAGATATTCCATTTTGGGAAACAGGAGCACGGCCCCGTAAATGGAAAGGATACTGAAACCGAGCACCGTTGCCGTTCGTGTCATCCAATTTCTGGTAGCCAGTTTTACCAGCCACATCATGCCGTTTTGAATCAGGGTGCCGACAGAACCCAGCAATGATTTTGACGGCCGCGACCTTGTTTCCGCCGGGCAAGCATAAAGAGCTGTTTTGAGAACATCGGGATGACCGACACGGAGACAAAGAGGCTCAATCCCACGGCAGAAGTTACGGCAATGGCAATGTCTCTGAATAGCTGTCCGGCCTCTTCCTTCATAAAAACCACCGGCAAAAACACCGCAATCGTTGTCAAGGTGGACGCCAGAATGGCTCCCCAGACTTCCCGGGTACCATCATAGGCGGATTTAAAGGCGGATTTACCCATGTTGCGATGCCGGTCGATGTTTTCCAGCACGACAATGGCACTGTCAATCAACATTCCTACAGCGAAGGCAATGCCTGCTAAACTGATTACATTCAGATTTCGTCCCAGAAGGCTCATGAAAATGAACGTGCCGATAATACTGATCGGGATCGTGGTGGCCACAATAATGGTGGAAACAAAACTTCTAAGGAAAATCAACAGGACGATAATCGCCAGGGTCCCTCCGAGCAGAATATTTTTACGGACCAGCGACATCGCTCCCCGGATATACGGCCTTTGATCGTACACCCAGTCCAGATAAATATTCAGGGGGGCAAGTTTTTCCGTATTCAGCCAATTGACGACCTCCTCGAGCCGATCCGAAAGCTCCAGAATATTGGCATCCGATTCGGGTTTGACGCCGATGGCGATACCTTCTTTTCCGAGGTGCAGCATGGCATTGGTAAGCTTTTCATAGCCGAAGCTCACCTCGGCCAAATCCGCCACTCTGATGCGCTGCAGACCCGTTGATCGGATGACAATATTTTTGATGTCTTCAGGAGATTTAAATTCTGCAACCGACCGGATTCGGTAATCTCGGCGTCCAAGCCCCAGGGTGCCGGCAGAAATGTTAATGTTTTCCGCTCTTAAAATATTGATAAGATCGGTGATGGTCAGACCATATGCCGCGAGTCTTTCAGGCTTAACGACAATGTGCATCTCCTTTTTGATCCCGCCGCCGATGAAAAGATCGGCAACACCCCCGGTACGTTCTAGGTACTGCCGGATATTGTTTTCAAAATAGGTACGGTAAATATAGCTGGAGTGGCTGTTATCCCTGGTGGTTCTCAACACCATCCAGATTACGGGAGAGGTGGCTGCGCCGGTGGCGCTGATGACGGGTTTTTTTACATTTTCAGGATATGCGGCAACTTCATCCAGTTTGTTGGAAACCCTGAGCAGGGCATTGTTCACATCGGTGCCGATGCTGAATTTAAGGGTAACGGTCCCCTGACTGTTGAAAGAAGAGCTCGCCAGCTCCACAAGATTTGGAATGCCTTTTAAGACTTTTTCCTGCTCTTCGATGATTTCACGTTCGATTTCATAGGGCGTTGCACCGGGCCAGATGGTGGTCACCGTGATCTCCGCTTCGATGACGGTGGGACTCAGCTGATAGGGCATACGCTGCAGTCCGATCCAGCCAAAAAGTACCACCAGTATGATGCCGACAATAACCGAAACCGGTTTTTCTATGGAGAACCTGATGATGTTCATTTTTCTCGATGCTGGTTGCGTTGCTGTACTGGATGCTGGGTACTGGTTGCTGATGCTGAGTTGCTGAGTTGCTGGGTACTGGTTGATTGGGTACTGGGTGACTGGTTGATTGGGTTGATTGGGTTGATTAGGTTGATTGAGTTAATTGAGTTGATTAAGTTGATTGAATCAACCTAAGCCGGACAAACCGGCCTCCGGCTAGTAGATTCGAACCTACGGCTCGGAGAAAAATAACAAATTACAAGCACCAAATCTTAAATAAATTTCAAATTACAATATCCAAATCTCAAAGTAGATTAAAAGCTAATTGTTTGGAATTTTGAATTTCGGTCATTGTGATTTGCCCTTCGACCTGGCTCAGGGTGGTGGTGAGCTTGTCGAACCATTTGGTATTTGTTATTTAATATTTTCTAAATGCTGAAACCCCTGGCCCAGACCTAACTTTGTATGAATCTGGTAGATAAAACATTGTTGGGATCTTTTGCATTGAACAGTAAAAAGCTGTCATATCGCACCAGGGCGGGCTGAACACTGACACCTTACGTTCCTTACAACATGTTGTCAGATAGTCAGATAGAGGCCACTAAAGGCTTAATCAATCACTAACTACAGATATCGTTGATTGGTTGATTAGTTGATTGGTTAAGTGGTTGTAAATATGGATTTATGCCATATTTGCAAAATAATTGGGCACTTCATGTTTCAGCAATCGTAACATTCTTAAATTATGACTATAATTTACCTAATCAACCATTCAACCAGTAAACTATTCAACCAGGTCTGAACTATCAGCTTTGAGCCTTGAGCTTTCAGCTTCTCTCCTCCGTCTTCTGCGCTGCTCTGTGCTTGCAGCCTTACTTTCCGCCTTCCGCATTCCAATCTCTGCCCTTTCATTCCGCATTCCGCATTCCCACTTCCGCATTCCTATCCTCATCTGTCATTTGTCACCCGGCTTCTGAAACACCACCGCCTGTCCGTTTTTCAACCGCTCATTGCCTTCAACCACAACGAACATACCCTCCGCCAGTTCTTGGGATTCAACACCGGCACTCAACCCGTCGTATCCGACAATTTGAACCGGTATCATATGGCTCTTGGAGTCCACGACGGCATAAACGACATTCTGCCCGAATTTGGATATGACGGCATCTCGAGGAACAATCAGCGTTTGCGTGATTTCGCCGGTGGGTAAAGTGACCCTGGCCGACATTCCCTCAATCAGGGCATGTTTATTGGGGGTCCTTATCTTTACCGGAAATGTGCGTGTCGCAACATCCCCCTTTGGAACTATGGCGATCACGGTTCCAACGAAATTGCTGCCGCTTGCCGTTACACTTACCTGCATTCCGTTTTTTATATACTGAATAAACCGTTCCGGTATTTCAGCCACAATATCAATGGTGTCATCTTTGCCGATTACCGCTACAGTCTCTCCTTCCGAAATCCACTCTCCGCGATCAACATTCCGTTTGATAACGATTCCGTCAAATGGGGCCCGGATGATCTTTTTCTCAAGTTCAATTTCGAGGCGCTCGACCTCGGCTTTCAGAGAGGCCGCTCGTTTTTCGAGTCCGATGACCCGAAACCTGTTTTCATCATATGATTGCTTTGAGATTGACTTTTTTTTAAAAAGTTTTTTTCTTCTTTTTAAATCGATGCCGGCGATTTCAATTTCGGATAAAATTTGTTCAAAAGAGGCTGTCGCCGCTTGAAGCCTTTTGCGAAGTATTTCAGAGCCAAGCTCAACAAGAATTTGATTTTTTTTTACCCGCTGACCCTCCTCGAAGTGTACCCTTCCGACCAGCCCGCTCATCTCCGAAGCTGTATCGGATATCTCCTGGTAAAAAATCGTCGCAATAAATTCGCTCTGGGGCGCAATCCGCCCTCTTATCACTTTGGCCACCGACACACTGGCCGGCGGCATTTCGCGAGATTTTTGCCGGCCCCACAAACACGATGAGGAAAGTATCGGGTAAACCAGCAAAACGAGTAAAATAATTCCATAGGGGTGGGACCTACCGGCCATGCTGCTTCTCCATGGTTTGGGCATGGGATGGTGACAATTACCCGTAACATGCCCGCTAAATTTTATCCCAGTTTTATTCCAATCTAAAGGTATATGGTTTCAGGTGTCAACGCCGTCGCTGGTTAGCTCATCCTTCGGTTCGTTCTCGTCGTCGTCCTCGTTCTCGTCCTCAATCCGTTTGGCAAAGGGTTTCACCAGCTATCGTTTTCGATTACGAGGACGAGGACGATTTAAATACCTTGCGTATGGCTAGCCAGGGTGGTCGGCCCCACTTTGATTTTGCCATATCCTGATGTAGTTTCACACAAGGTTAGCTATTCTTTGCCACGCTGTTTATGCAACACTGGGGTCAAAATAGGTGCGCAACATCCTGAATGATCTGCTTGAGTTCCTCCCCGATGCTCTCTACTGTTTCAGGTGCTAATTTAAGTATTTGGGCGGATTGAAGCTGGGCGAAATCCACCTCATCTTCAAACAGGCTAAAACCGAGTCTGCGGGTGAGCATATTGGTCAGATGAACGACCAGTATTTCCTGGGAAGCATCCTCGCTAAACTCCGTATCCTCATGGTGAGTGATGACGTTTAATAATTTATCATCGAATCCCCAGCGTTTGACAAGCAAGCTGCCAAGACTGATGTGGGCTTCTTGAATATTGGCCTGGATCGCGTCCATGTTCAACCTTTTTTGCTTGGAAACCCCGCTAAACGCTTTCAACAATAAAATATCTGAATTCAGTTTTGTTTTTAGGGATGTCAGTATCTGCCATGATTTTTTGTAACCGTTCACAGGTTCAGGGTTCAACGTTCAAGGTTAAGGACAAAGAAGTCATTAAACATCCGAAGCCTGCAATTTGTAACATAATCATCATCAAAAACATAGCATTTATAATTTGACAGGCAGCCTTCTTTTCCCTATTATCCGCTTGGGACACATT
>PVMK01123708.1_pt1 | contig 13384 bp, 10 predicted proteins | sample 1853481 | NCBI WGS metagenome assembly PVMK01 (sample SAMN08533507, study PRJNA380276) | Marine sediment metagenome, whole genome shotgun sequencing project.
GTTCGCGGGCTCACACTCCCCCTTCAATCCTCGCTGACGCTCGTCTTGTGTCCCCCCTGAAGGGAGGACGCGGTCAGGTAGCTGTATACGCTCGTGGGATGGCACCGATCCAGGAACCGAGCAGGCCGGTCGTCGTGTGCGGGATACCACGCACGGGGACAACCCTGATAGGCCAATTGGTCAAGACTGCAGGATGGGACAACGTCGTGATGTTCCCCGAGTTTGCACCCGATCAGGTACCAGCCATGTTCGACGTGCTCGAACAGACACGTACCGTCCTGCGCTCACAGGCGTGGCGCCCGTTTACCGACGACGATATCGAAGCACGGGTCTGTGAGCTCCACCGCCGGATTATCGGTTCAGGACGTGACCCTGAACCTGGTGGAGATGACATTGGGCAACCCCGATACGGCTTCAAGCAACCCCGCGCAGAGATCCAACACGAGAAGTTCGCTGTAGCGCTCGGTCCCTTCCGGCCCCAATACGTGTACACGTTTCGTGATCCGGTGGATGCGTATCGATCGTTCGTCGGCATCTCCCAGGTTCAAACGCCGTACAAGGAGTGGGCGCGCTGGCTCGACGAATCTTCCCAAGCGGCCACTGACCTCGCTACAAGTGGAGACCTGTTCCCCGTCAACACCGAACTATGGGTGTCGGATCCTGATCTGCGAGCAACCCTTGTCGACAGGCTCTTCTCCTTCCTCGACCTCACGCCAACAGAGGAGACGGAAGCATTCGTATCGCAGTGGCCGGAGATCAACCGTCGCAAGGCAGAGGACCGAGAGCAAACGAACGGTGACGCGTTCCCACGAAGACAGCTGAACACACTGAACCGCTACCGGGAACTCACGGAATCACTCCCTCTGCCCTGACGGTCTACAGGTGCTTCGTTGCTTCTCGATACGACAGACCCGACAGAGAATCCCTGTGGGCATCCACATACCGCCTCACCCAATCCGGGTCCGTCTTTGCGTGCTCTCTCAGGGACCACCCGATCGCTTTCCGAATGAAGAACTCGGTGTCGGCAAGATTCGTACTGCACGCATCCGCGAGGAGCACCGTGTCGGTGTCGCCCTTGTGTTTCAGTTGGCAGATGATGCTCGTGCGCCTCAGCCACATGTCGTCGTCAACAATCCAGGAGCGGATGGTGGCCTCGGTTCGTAACCGTTCCTTGAACAGCACACGCCCCACGAGCCTCGTCGCGGTTTCATCCACGAAGTCCCACCATGCACCCTCGGTGACGACGCGTTCGTAGAGATCCATCGAGTCAGAGATGACGAACTCGTCGAAGGCCCCTGCATAGCTGAGGGCAAGGTACTTCTCCTCCCGGTGCGGTTGCTCCCAGAGCGCCGCAACCACGCCTCGGTATTCACTGACGTCCTGGGGGTGAATTCGCGTTTGAGGCGTCGTAGGATCGTCGTTCGCCCAGCCTTCTGTACACCGTAGAAGGGCATATCCGTCTTCATATAGGCAGCCATCAGCGCAGCCTTTTCGGAGTCCGCTGCCGCGGCGAGATCCGTCTGGACCGATCTGATGAGGCCATGCGTATCCATGCATGACACGGTAGCGACGGAGAGCGCCGCTAGCTTTGCTCCATGACGACCGATCCCAGGGCGGACAAAGCGCGCGACAATCGCGGCACGCTGCTCATCGTCCTCGCCACTGCTGCATCGGCTGTTGCGGTGCTCATCTTCCAGGCGGTTGCAAGCAGATCTCTCGGCACCAGTGGATTTGCACCGATCGCGGTTCTGTGGACCGTCATGTTCCTGCTCTACACCGTGCTCCAGCTTCCCGCTGAACAACATCTCACTCGCGCTCTCGTCGTGACGAGATCACCAGATGATCTCCGCTCGGTCTACAAGGCAATGCTCGGAGCCTTCGGGCTTGCGCTCCTCATCGGGACGTTGTTCACGGCCTTCACGCTCGACCGCTTCTTCGATGGCCAATGGGTCTACGTTGCAATCACCGCAGCGATCGTTGTTTCAAGGTCGATCATGTCGTCGGCGCGTGGCGCGCTGGCGGGCCACAGAAGATTCGCAGGGTATGGAGCAACCATCGCGATCGAGGCAGGAACACTCCTTGCCGGAGGTCTCGTCGTGCTCGCAATGGATGGAGGCGCAGTGGGGTTCGCGGTGGTCATGTTCCTCGCTCCCCTCGCAACACTTCTCACTCGTCCATTCTCGCCGATCGAGGGCCACGGGGATCGCGTGAACATCGAGCCCCAGCCTGCTTCGTTCCTTGTTTGGCTGATCCTGGCCACTGCCGCGAGCCAGGCGATCATCGCGGGAGGGCCGATAGCAGTGAGCTTCATTGGAGGGACAGCAGCAGCTGTGAGCATCTTCTTCACGTCCTTTGCACTGCTTCGTGGCCCCATCACCTCCGCATACAGCCTCGTCGCCCGGGTACTGCCCGACTTCACAGAGCTTGCCCACAGCAGCGATCCTCATCGGCTCTGGAAATGGGGTCCGAAACTCGTCTGGTTCGGACTTGGCATTGCGATACTCGGCGCGATCGGGTCAGGCCTGTTTCTGCGCCCCATCGTCGGAGCGATATATGGCGATGCGTTCCGTCCGCCACAGATGGCAGCAATCCTCGGCGGGGCAAGCATCGGTCTTGGCCTCGGTGCCCTCTTCGCCACACAGATGTACACCGCGGCAGCGAAGGGTCCAAGACTCGCAGTTGGCTGGCTCATCGCTCTTGCGGCTTCAGTTTCTTTTCTCGTTCTGAGCAACGTCGAGCCGATCACACGCACCGCTGCGGCCTTCGGCATCGGTGAAGCAACGGGTCTCGTCCTTCTGGGTCTCGTACTGGTGGAGCGACAGCACTCTCGGACATCACCGAGGATTTAGAGGAATCGCGCCTATGCTCCCGCGCATGAAAACCAGACATCTTCAATTTGCCGCGCTGTTCGCGGCCGCGGCGATCTTCGGTGCGGCTTGCTCATCGAGCGAGGCGGCAGAAAACTCAACGACGACCACACCGACGGCCGCGCCTGAAACCGCAACAACCACGGCCCCGTCAACGACGACGACCGCGCCAGACTCAACCACCACGACAGAGCCTGATGACGAGGTCTCTGAAGCGATCAACGGTCTTCCTGCCGAGGACGAAGCCGTTGATCGGCGCGTTGTTTCCGTCAAGATTGACAACCACCCAAAGGCTCGTCCACAGTCGGCGCTCCAGTCCGCAGACGCTGTCTATGAGATTCTCGTGGAAGGCGGCATCACCCGATTCATCGCGATGTTCCACCAGACGGACCTGGACTGGGTCGGTCCGAACCGTTCCGGCAGACCAACAGATGGCTCCCTCATCGCGGCGCTCGAGGGCGGTCCCTTCCAGATCTCAGGTGCCCAGAGCTGGGTGAAGTCGCTCTACAGGAACACCGACGTCAACTTCATCCAGGACAACGGTGTCACCACGTACCGTGTGAAGGATCGCTCGGCTCCGCACAATCTGTTCACGTCAACGGACCGGATTCGTCAGTGGTCGGACGACCAGGGTTGGCCAGACGTCAATCCCGGCAACTTCTTTGCCTACGGAGAGCCGACACCCACCACGAAACGTGCCACCAAGATCGTCGTCCCGTTCTCTGACGCTCCAGCTCCGACGTGGGCATGGGATGGCACGAGCTACCGTCGGTTCCATGGAACGACTCCACATGACTGGGTCAACTTGGAGGAGGAGACGGATCAGGTCGCCTTCGACACGATCGTCGTCATGAGGATGGACAAGTACACGGTGCATGACCCCACTGGCAGGGGAAGCTCTCTGCCCTCCGTCCACACGGTGGGCGAGGGCGAAGCGGCGGTCTTCTTCAACGGCTTCGTTGTAGAAGGTACCTGGGAGCGTGGCTCGGAGAGCGACAAGTTCTTCCTCACAACGTCCGACGGTGTTGAGATCGTCCTCCCGCCTGGACGCGTATGGATCTCGCTCCAGCCGGACAACGAAGCCCTGACCTGGGAGTAATACGGTGCAATCTGCGACAGACATTGCATCGCAGGTTCGCACAGGAAGGCTCCGTGCCCAGGACGTTGTTGCCTCGGCTATTGCACGCGCCGAGGAGTCTCAGAACCAACTCAACGCGTTCACACTGATCGACCATGAAGGTGCCATGGCCAGGGCACAAGGAATCGACAAACTCGTTGCCGATGGCAGGGACCCGGGTCCTCTCGCAGGCGTGCCCGTCGGACTCAAGGACCTCATCGACCAGGCGGGGCTACCCAACACCAGAGGCGGGTCGTTTCCCGTCGAGCCATCCGAGAGCTCGGCCGCCGTTGTACGGAGGCTTGGCAACGCTGGTGCCGTGATCATCGGACGCACTGGCCTCCACGAGTTCGCATTCGGGTTCACGTCGGAGAACCATTGGTTCGGCCCTGTACATAACCCGTGGGATCTCGATACGTCCCCTGGGGGTTCCTCCGGTGGTTCGGGCGCCGTGGTTTCGGCGGGCATCGTGCCCATCGCCATCGGTACGGATACCGGCGGGTCAGTGCGGGTACCGGCGGCGCTGTGTGGCGTATTTGGATTGAAGGTCACCCACGGCAGAGTTCCCGTCACAGGCGTCTATCCCCTTGCGCCCTCCCTCGACACAGTTGGTCCCATTGCGGGCACGGTCCCTGATCTTGGTGCCGCCTATTCGGCAATGGCTGGGGACGACTCCGATGATCCTTGGTCACAGCCCGTCCCTGTCGATTCCATCTCCAAGGACATCGACTCTTCGGAACTCCGCTTTGGTGTCGTGAAGCAGTGGATGAGTCCTCCCCACACCACCGAGGTGTCCAACGGCATGGATCGGTTCCTGAGCGATGCAGCAGCTCTCGGTATCGACATCGTAGAGATCGACGAGCCAGGACTCGCGGCGACTACGTCCGTCGCCGCGGCATTCGGGCCCGAGGTCACAGCTGTCCACGGTGAACGCCTCGCGTCCGACCCCGACGGCTACAGTCCCGAAACCGCCGCACGTCTCACAAACGCCGCATCGGCGACCGCCGAAGACCTCATCTCTGCATTGCAATGGAAATCGGCCGCCAGAGCGATCTTCGGTCGCAGCTTCGCCTCAGGAATCGACGCTCTCATCGCCCCAACCGTTGGAGGCATGCGCAAGGTCATCGGCGACGACAACATGGATCTCGACGGAGAGAGCGTCTTCCACCGCACCCTCCTCTCGACATTCAGCGGCCCCATCAACCAGATAGGCGCACCCGCCATCGCCGCGCCCATCGCCGGCACAGGAACTCCCCCCGTCTCCGTCCAACTCATCGGCCCCCTCTGGGGAGAGTCACGCTTGCTCGGGATCACAACAACCCTCGAAACCGTTGGTGTCCTTGGAGTGTCTTCTCCACCCATCTACTTCGAGTAGCCCCCCTCTCCGCTCGTCGCTTCGCTCCTCACCGCCTCTCCCACCAGGGGCGAGGCTTCTAGAAGCCCGCACAAGCGCGGCTCTGAACTCTCTCCCCTCGCGGGAGAGATGGCCCGAGCGCAGCGAGGGTTAGAGAGCGGGAAGCCAACGGGCTCACACTCCCCCCTGGCTCGCACGGAACGCAGAGCGTTCCTACTCGAGCGTCCCGCCTGAAGGGAGGACCTCTGGAGTGCTGTTGAGTACCTCGTCGACGCCGGGGAAGGTCATTCCAAGGAGCTTCTCTGCGCGGCCACTGTCGAGGCGCACATCGAGTGGGATCGAATCGGAGGTGTCGGCAGCCAGGATCGAGTGGATGAGGCCTTCACTTGCAACGCCCCAGTAGGAGAGCATCCGGATCCCGAACTCCTCCCGCGTCAGCGCTTGGCGCCCCGCGATGTTGAGCACTCCCGAGTAGGCGTTCTGCGTCAGACGGAGCAGCGCATCTGCGAGTAAATCGACCGACACAGGGTTGCGCAACACATCGGAGAACAGCGATACCGTCTCACCGCGCTTGATCCTGTCCGCGAACCCTGCCGTGCCTCTATCCATCTCATCAAGGCCGTACATGAGCGACGTCCTCACCACAACAGTACAAGGGTCGACATCGAGAACCGCGACCTCACCGACAGCCTTCGACCTTCCATACGCGTTGATCGGCGTAGGCGCGGCATCATCCCCATACGGCCCCGCAAGTCCGTCGTGAACGATGTCGGTTGAAACCGCAACGAGACGCGCACCGACAGACAGCGCAGCCTCCCCAACGTGGCGCGACCCCTCAGCGTTCACTCTCATCATCTCAGCCTCATCGCCCTGTCCCGGGTTGACCGCGGCGGTGTGAATGATCGCTGTCGGCTGCAGTCGCCCCATAAGGTCGAGCACTGCGTCGCGATCACCGATATCGATGACGAAGACGTCGTCGCCCAACGACGTGGAAGCGCGATGCACAGCCGAATGTACACGGCCAAGCCGGCCAGCGTGTGCAACGACGCGGCGCCCAAGATAGCCATAGGCGCCTGTGACGAGAAAAGTCGGTTCATCCATGGCACCCATTGTGTACGAACCGGCGGAACTTCTCAGGTAAACCCACAGAAGACGTCGCGATGTGTCCCACGGTCATTACTCTGTAGGTGTTCACGCAAACAGCCGATGAACCACCGTCCCAACCAGGAGCACACAACGTGTCAGAAGACACACTCACCGAGTTCGTACCCACCCCCGAGCAGATCGACGACGTGGTCATCCGATTCGCTGGCGACTCAGGCGACGGTATGCAGCTGGCGGGTACCCAATTCACGGAATCATCCGCACTGTTCGGCAACGACCTCGCAACGCTCCCCAACTTCCCCGCAGAGATCCGCGCCCCTCAGGGCACCATCGGAGGTGTCTCGTCGTTCCAGGTCCACATCGCGGACTGGGACATCCTCACGCCTGGCGACAGGCCGGACTGTCTCGTTGCAATGAACCCCGCTGCACTCAAGGCGAACATCGAAGATGTCGTGCCAGGTGGGCTGCTCCTCGTCAATACCGATACTTTCGACGAACGGAACCTCGGCAAGGCCGGGTACGACGAGAACCCGCTCGAGAACGGTTCACTCGAGAACTTCAAAGTACTTCCCGTTGCCATGGATGAACTCACCAAGGAAGCCGTCAAGGAATCCGGCGTCAAGGGCCGGGCGACGCTGCGGTCGAAGAACTTCTATGCACTCGGTCTCATGTCGTGGATCTACACACGTTCGATCGACTCGATCGTTTCGTGGTCCAACCACAAATTCGGTGAGGAGTCACCCGTTGGCAGGGCGAACGTCATGGCTCTCAAGGCCGGATACAACTACGGGATCACCACAGAGGCGTTCCATCACACCTTTGAGGTCAACCCAGCGCCCCTCCCCGCTGGTGAGTACACGAATGTTGTTGGCAACGTCGCGACTGCGTGGGGCCTCATGGCAGCAGCGGAGCACGCCAAGCTGGCGATCTTCCTCGGCTCCTATCCAATCACTCCTGCAACAACGATCCTCGAAGAACTTGCCCGCCACAGAAATTTTGGTGTCAAGACGTTCCAGGCTGAGGACGAGATTGCAGGCATCGGCGCCGCCCTCGGCGCAGCGTTCACCGGAAGCCTCGGAATCACAACGACCTCAGGCCCAGGTCTTGCACTTAAATCCGAGACGTTGTCATTGGCGCTCATTGCGGAACTGCCGCTGATTGTCATCGACGTCCAGCGCGGAGGGCCATCAACCGGTCTTCCCACGAAAGTGGAGCAATCCGACCTCTTGTTTGCAATGTATGGGAGACACGGCGAGTCACCACTTCCGATCGTGTCGACCTCAACTCCTTCAGACGCATTCGATGCAGCGTTCGAAGCTGTGCGGATCGCGGTCAAGTACATGACACCTGTGATCTTGATGACCGACGGCTACATCGCCACATCATCAGAACCATGGATGCTCCCTGACGTCGATGCCCTTCCGGACATTTCGCGCTCATATGCAACGTTTGACGAGGATGAGCCATTCATGCCCTACAAACGTGACCCCGAGACGATGGCGCGTGAATGGGCGATCCCCGGCCAACCCGGTCTTGAGCACCGAATCGGTGGTCTGGAGAAGGATTCGCTTTCTGGCAACGTGTCCTACACCGCGGCGAATCATGAGGTCATGACGCTCACGCGTGCGGAGAAGATCGCAAATATCGCTGACGACATCCCTGACGTCGAGGTGCATGGTGACGGCGACGACCTCCTGGTGCTCGGCTGGGGGTCCACCTATGGAGCGATACGCACTGCGGTGAACCGTGCGCAGAAGGACGGACTCTCTGTTGCTCATGCCCATCTGCGCCACATGAACCCTTTCCCGAAGAACTTCGGTGATGTCCTTGACCGCTTCGGCACGGTGCTGATACCCGAGATCAACACGGGACAACTCTCGAGGCTCATCCGAGCCGAGTATGGCAAGGACAGCATCGGTTACAACCGTGTGATCGGCCAACCGATGCGTGCGAGGGACATCGAGTTCAAGATCATCGAGATCCTCGATGGGGAGGCATCATGACCACTACAACACCACGCTACGAACGGTCAGACTTCCAGACCGACCAGGAGGTCCGCTGGTGCCCCGGTTGCGGTGATTACACGATCCTCGCTGCAGTACAGAGCTACCTCGCCACCTTGGACATCGACCGTGACAAGCACGTGTTCGTTTCCGGGATCGGCTGTTCGAGCCGTTTCCCGTACTACATGAACACTTACGGCATGCACACGATCCACGGCCGTGCCCCCGCCATTGCAACAGGTGTGGCCCTCGCCAACCCCGACCTCACGGTATGGGTGATCACAGGTGACGGCGACGGACTCTCGATCGGTGGTAACCACCTGATCCATGCGCTGCGCCGCAACGTGAACCTGAACATCCTCCTTTTCAACAACCAGATCTATGGTCTCACGAAGGGCCAGTTCTCCCCCACGTCCGAGCTAGGGAAGAGGACCAAGACGAGCCCGATGGGTTCCATCGACCGTCCCTTCAACCCTGTGTCGCTCGCCCTCGGCGCCGAGGCTACGTTCGTTGCAAGGACCCTCGACATGGACCGCAACCACACGATCGAGATGCTGAGCGCCATGCACGAACATGAAGGCTCGGGCTTTCTCGAGATCTACCAGAACTGCAACGTGTTCAACGACAAAGCGTTCCTCGACCTCACGGCAAAGGGAACGAGGGACGAGAACCGCATCTGGCTCAAGGACGGCGAACCGATCATCTTCGGTCCCGACAACGAGTACGGGATCACCTTCGACGGCCGGGGAGCCAAGGTCGTAGAGGTTGCCGAAGTGGGGAGGCACAACATCCATGTGCACGACGCCTCGGATCCGAACCCCTCAGTAGCGTTTGCCCTCAGCCGCCTTGCCCACGGCCCCTACGGCCCGACACCGCTTGGTGTGTTCCGAAACGTGCCGGTGCCTTCCTATGGGAGGATGCTCCAGGAGCACATCGCCCTCGCCCAGGAGGAGAAGGGCCCGGGAGACCTCTCGAAGGTCATCCGCTCGCGAGGTACCTGGACCGTCGAGTAGATCGGGAACGCCTTCGGCATTCCTTGGGACTTGCTTCGCAACTCCATCTGGTTCATCTGCGCGCTTCATTGACCTCGTTGTACTCGGCTGCGAACGAGCCGAAAGGTGAATCGACACCTGAGGAGAAGAACGACATCACTTCCTCGGGATTCGCACAACTCTCTGTGAATCCCATCGTGACCCATGCCGAGCACGGTGCCTCCCACACAGCCCACAACGCAAACCGCCCCTCGGGAAGACCATCTGGGAACTCATGGACAAACCACTCACACTGCACCGTCCCCGTCTGTGAGCTGTAGGTCGGGCCGCACTGGTCCGTCTCACCCCTGACCACATAATCGGACGTGTACTTCACCGTGTTCCCAACCGCTAGCCCCTCGAACTCGCCAGGCTGATCCATGGGGAACACATAGAGAGCCACATCGAACCCGACCCCAAGCGGCTCAGCGGAGTCGTTGCCATATCCGTGCCGCACGATGAATGGTCGCCCGGACTCGAATGGACCAGAACCTTGATTGGGTTGCCCCGGTTTCATGAAGTGGGCGTCCCTGAAGCAAGGGTCGCCCCAACAGAACTCGAAGAGGAAATCGAGGTAGTCGTCGCCCGGGAGTTCCACAACCGTGCCGAGGGGCAGCGGTCCTACACCAGAGTCTCCAAGCGTCGCTCCGGCGATGTCCGGTTGAGGTGTGCCGCTCGTCGATGCGGACCCTGAAGCATCGGCGATGAGGTCATACTCGGGTCCGCCTCCGAACGCATCCATCGGCTCTTCTTCTCCCAAGAACATCTCTCCACCGAACGGCGAGTCAACACCTGATGAGAAGAACGACATCACGTCGTCGGGATTCACACAACTCTCCGTGAACCCCATCTCCACCCACGCCGAACACGGCGCCTCCCACACTGCCCACAACGCAAACCGCCCATCAGGCAACCCATCTGGGAACTCGTGGACGAACCACTCGCACGACACTGTCCCTGTCTGGGAGTTGTAGGTCGGTCCGCACTGCTCGGTCTCACCCCTGATCACATAGTCAGACGTGTATCTCACCGTCTCCCCAGTCGCAGCGCCCTCGAACTCACCGGGCATATCCATGGGGAACACGTACAGGGCCACATCGAAGCCGTCACCCAGCGGTTCGGCACCGTCGTTGACGAACCCATGGCGCACATAGAAGGCCTCCCCGCCTGGGAAGGGATCCGGCACAAGCGCTGGGTCGACCGCGTGCATCAACCGAGCGTCGCGGAAACACGATGGGGCGCCACACGGGAACTCGTAGAGAAAATCGAGGTATGTCCTGGCTGGTAGTTCCGTGACAACGCCAAGCGGCAGTGCCGGATCCCCGGCATCACCGAGTGTTGCCCCTTGGAAGTCGGGCAGGGGCGTCCCACCGGTTGCGGCGACATACCCGGGCCCGGGCGGATTCGAGGCGTCAGTGGGGATGACTGCTGTGACAAGCCCGGTCGGTGGTGTTTCCGGTTCAGCTGGAACTGGCTCCACCGGCACGGTCGTTGGTGGAGCCTCTTCCAGAGGTGTTTCTGACTCAACGGCCACGATCGTGGATTCGACGACGTCGTCAGCTGCCGGTGCAACACCCGCCGATCGTGTAACGAGATACATGCCGCCGACGGCCACTACCGCAACAACAACAGCTGCCACTCCGAACACCCATCCGCCTTTGGAAGGTGTGACTGTCTCCTCCTCCGACGAAACTGGCATCACCTGCTGGTCGCCGTTTGTGACGAAGTGAGTTTGAGCTCCGTTGATCGCTGGTGCCGACATGATCTTGTCAGCGTCGGGCGCTGCATGGCTTTTCGCTATCGACGACCAGTATGTCCCGAGTTGATCCTGTACGTCATGCATCGAGCGTCACCTCCAATGCGACTCTGAGCTTCACCATTGCGCGGTCTGCGTGTTTCTGGACGGTGCCCCTGTCGATGCCGAGAAGTTCGGCCACCTCACTCGTCGTCCAGTCGCTCCCGTGAAGCAGGATCGTCACCACGCGTTGTCGCTCTGTCAGCCGGGTCAGTGCATCAGGGAGTCCGGGTTCCACCCACGGGTCAGACACCCGGGCCTGGGGTGCATCAGGAAAGACAGGTCTCGGATGGAATCGTCTCCCCTTGTTCCGCCCGACCGTGTAGATGTACCCGGCAGGATTCTCCATCACAGAGATCCTCTCCCAATCCTGCCAGGCCACAACGAGAGCCTCTGACGTTGCCTCCGCACCGACATCAGGGCCAAGCGCCGCCATGAGACCGTGTTGAATTCTTGAACCGTTCTCCCTGACGAATCGGGTGAAGGATTCCGCTGGGTCTGAATCCATGTTGAGCTCCCGCATGTCTCACCCTAGTAAAGCCGACGAACCCCCAATTGTGGACAGCGAACTCGATTTCTTTCTGACGCTGTGGTGCCGCATTCTGTTGGAGGCACCCTGACACCATCAAGCGTACGCGCCGGATACGGGCCCGTGCAGAGGAATTATCTACGCCTCTGTGACCGCTTCACCAATGAGGCCCTCGTCCACGAAAGCGAAATACGCTTCGGTGTAGTCGTGTACGGCAACGATTCTTCCATCCACTGTTGCTCCTCCACTTGACACCCACTCGAACGCGGAGTGTTGATCGAGCGGGAGTCGATCCAGCCGGACCTCGTGAGCATTGATCGCGTAGGCGATGACGACATAGTGCGTGCTCATATCATCTGAGCCTGTGAAGTTGGTGCTGTAGAAGTGTTCGAACACTCCCAGTGGTGTGGCACCTGTACGGCTCCAGTCACCGGGGCCGAGTTCATCAATCGCGATGCGAGCAAAGGCTGCATCAAGTGTCTCGTCCTTGCCCACGCGCCCGCCTGGCACGAACCAGGTTCCGAGAGCAGGCTCGTTGGTTCTCTTTCCAACCAGGATGCGACCACCATCGCCCACAATGACGAGGTCGATCGACACCAATGGTGCGTTCTTGACCACGACCATGTCTTCATCTCTGCCCAAGATCGAACCTCATATAGCGTGCTCGAAGTCTAGGAATGCACACTGAGTGAGTGAGGGAGGAGAGGTCGCGTTCACGCACAGAGTTGGATACAGATCGCGACACCTCGTTGTCGGGAATACCACGCCACACCGCTCAGCAGCGAGAGCGCACCCGTTAGCCGAGCAGACCTTCGGCCTTGGCCATCTGCTCGATCCACTCATAGGTAGGTGCCAAACCGACCTCGAGGGAGACACCTGGCGTCCAGTCGAGGTTGGAATTGAGGAACGTGTTGTCCGAGTTCCTGCCCCTGACTCCAAGTGCGCCATCGACATGCTCGACAGTGAACCCTTCGAAACCTGCAACGTCACCGATGATGGTGGCAAGTTCGTTGATCGACACCATGCGGTCGCGACCGAGGTTCACAGGGATGTTGTTCAGTTCCTCAGCAGCCATGATCCTCTCGAGACCATCGAGACAGTCCTCTATGAACATGAAGCTCCTGGTCTGTTCCCCATCACCCCAGATCTCGACAGGGCCGCCCTGGTGCTTTGCAACAGCCATCTTGCGACAGAGCGCCGCTGGAGCCTTCTCACGCCCGCCGTTCCATGTACCAAGGGGTCCATAGACGTTGTGGAACCGAACGGACCTGACACTGGGTAGGAGCCCATCAGTGTGGTAGTAGTGAACGAGCTTCTCCGTGGTGAGCTTCTCCCACCCATACCCGTCCTCGGGATCAGCAGGGAATGCCTGGTCCTCACGAAGTGGCGGGGCATCAGTTGTTGTCTGTGCTCCTGCCGGGTACACACATGCAGAACTCGTGTAGAGATACCGCCCGACACCAGCCTCTGCAGCAGCTTCGATCGAGTTGAGGTTGATCATCGGATTGTTGTGAAGGATGAGGGAGTGGTGACTCGAGATGAACCCCATCCCACCCATGTCAGCAGCAAGTCCGTACACGTCGT
>PVMK01131909.1_pt1 | contig 13384 bp, 8 predicted proteins | sample 1853481 | NCBI WGS metagenome assembly PVMK01 (sample SAMN08533507, study PRJNA380276) | Marine sediment metagenome, whole genome shotgun sequencing project.
CGACCAGCGTGCGCCGAGTCTCATCCAGCACCCGTCGAAGAGCCATGGTCACTGGTTCCCGGCCCCATCGACCGACCCACGCGTCTGTTTCGCCCCTGCGCAGCAGGAAGTCCACGGACGGCAACCCCCGCCGCACGTCACGCCCGATTGGATCCCCTGTCACTGTTCGGCTCCGTCAGTCCCGCTTGCGTCCTGCCCTTCCGTCCCGTCCCCCATCTCTTCCCCGTTCTCCGGTTCCGGAATCTCAGCCGGCGGAGGGGGAGCTACGTAGACCATGGTCGTGTCCCCCCCACCGACCAGAAGTCTGAGATTGAGGAAGCCGCGAGCCGCAACATCATACGTTCCGCCTGACAGAGCCCGACCCAGGCGGACTGTCACGAACCGCTGCGGTCGACTCCTCTCGAAATCACCGCCATCCCATGGCCCCGATTCCAGCCGCTGCGAGGGGGCCGCGTCCGGACGCGCCACCTCGGCCGTATCGGACGGCACGTCGATCCCCTCTCCCACCAGTCCCACCTGCGCTGAATCAGCCTCCTCAACCGAGATCGTGTCGTTGACGACCGACAGCCCCCCCACGACGAACTCCTCGACCGGCCACTCCTCACCACTCTCCCGCACGACCACCCTGACCACAGCGTCAGAAAGGAGCGAGTCCGGCTCGAGGAGGTCGTCAAAATCAAGCCGCAGGTGGAGGCTGTCCGTGGCCTCCACACTTCCCAGCAGGGGCCCTGTGGTATCCGGAGCCGTCATCCAGAACTCCAGCTCGACGACCGACCCCGACTCCGGAAGAGAGACGTGTCCGCTGTCGTGCGGCTCGAAGTCCCTGTCCAGCGTCTGGTTCCGGTTCTGGTCACGGAACGCGAACGCCCAGTAGTCGCCGACCGGCAGGGAGGGTACGGTGAAGTTCCCACCAGTATCGCTGACGGCCCAGTACGGAATCGAGTCCAGGCCGAGCACCAGGATCGAAGCATCACGCACCGATCGGACGGTCTCCCGATCCATCACTCGGCCGCCGGTACGAGTGTCCGACAACTCCGTACCGGTCGTGAACAGGAATTCGATGGGCTCACGCGTCTGGTTCCTGATCATGTCCCGAAGCCCCGCGGGAATCCGGAACCGGTAGACGACACCTGGGCGCCAGCCGTCGCGGGGTCGAATCCGCACGTTCCGCCTGCCGACATTGATTTCGTACAACCAGGCTGGAGACGTCTCCAGGACCCGCGCCACCGAGCGCGGATCACCCATCGGCTCGTCAAACCGCACGAACGCGTCCTCGTCGATGTCGGGCACGGCGGTGCCGTACTCGGGGAACATCTCCACGACCGCCGGCGGGTCGAAATCAGGACGCGTGCCCGGGGGCATTTCCTGGCGGGCGCAGGCCACCAGAACGATGGCCAGGACCGAGGCCAACCGACTCGCCACCGACACAGGCCGCATCATCTCACGACGAGCCAAACGCAGCGCGCTTCTCCACCAGTAGCGCGACACGCTCCTCGCAGGATCGCTGCTTCTCTCTCTCTCTCTCCACTACTTCGGCCGGAGCACGCCCCACGAAATTAGGGTCTCCCAGGCGACGTCGAGAGCCGGTGAGGAGTCCCTCCAGTCGCTCGATCTCCGACTGGATACGCTCCCTCTCTCTCACCAGATCCACGACACCCGCCAGAGGCAGGAACACCTCCACACCCGACCGGAGAACTGAATGCGCGCCGGGCTCGCCCGCAGGTATGGACTCAACCAGGTCCAGTGACGCCAAACGACCGAGCCGAAGTATGCCCTCGCTGTCCTCCTCAAGCGCCGCCGCCACCGCCTCCGGCGCACTGGCTACCACGACGTCCACCCGCCGGGACGGGTCGACTCCGTAGTCCGATCGGAGAATGCGGACTGAGCCCACGATCTCCTGCAGAGCCCCGAATGCTCTCTCCGCCTGCTCGTCCGCCAGATCGTGCGAACCGGTGGGCCACGGACCCCCGATAAGACTGTCCTTCACGGTCCGGCCCGGCAGGTGGCAGTACATCTCCTCCGTGATGAACGGCATGATCGGATGCAGCAGCTTCAGCCAGCCGTCGAGCACGAAGGCGAAGGTCGCCGCCGCTGCCGTCCGGCTGGCCTCTCCGCGGTCACCCCTGAGCCTGGCTTTCACGAGCTCCAGATACCAGTCGCAGAATTCACCCCATACGAACTGATAAGTTGTCTCTGCCGCATCGTGGAGCCGGAAACGCTCCAGGGCGTCCGTGACCGCCGCGGCGGTCGACGCGAAGCGGCTCAGGATCCAGCGGTCCGCGAGCTCCAGCTCCGTGCTGGTGGGGTCCGTAAATACATCCGTCTCCTCGAGGTATCCCAGTCCGAAGCGCACGGCGTTCCACATCTTGTTCGCGAAATTGCGCCCGACCCGGAACGCTGAATCGAGGTCCTCGTGATCCAGTTGTATATCCGTCCCCAACGCGGCCGAGCTGACAAGCGTGTAGCGCATCGCGTCAGCTCCGAACCGTTCCACGACCTCCAGCGGATCGATTCCGTTGCCCAGCGACTTGGACATGCGGCGCCCCTGCGAGTCTCTGACGGTACCGTGCAACAGCACATCCGAGAAGGGCAGTTCTCCCACGAACTCGAGTCCGGCCATCACCATGCGCGCCACCCAGAAGAACAGGATCTCGGGTGCCGTGCTCAACGTGTTGGTGGGATAGAAGGCGGCCATGTCCGGCGTGTCGTCCGGCCAACCCAGTGTGCTGAAGGGCCACAGCCAAGAGCTGAACCACGTGTCCAGGACGTCAGGATCCTGGTCCAGGCCTCCCCCGCACCCGTCGCACTTCGTCGGATCATCCAGCGACACGATGACGTCGCCGCACTCCCGGCAGTACCACACGGGAATCCGGTGCCCCCACCAGAGCTGGCGACTGATGCACCAGTCCCTGACGTTGGTCATCCAGTGCTCGTAGGTGTTGCCGAAGCGCTCCGGGTGAAACCGCAGTCGCCCTTCCCGGTACGCTGCCAGCGCGGGCTCTGCCAGGGGCTTCATGCGGACGAACCACTGCAGGCTGAGACGCGGCTCCACGACCGTGTCGCACCGATAACAGTGTCCCACCGAATGCTCGTGCTCCTCGGCCTTGACCAGGAGTCCGAGGGACCCCAGGTCCTCGAGGACCCTTTCCCTGGCCACAAACCGATCCAGCCCGCGATACGCCTCCGGAGCCTCGATGCTCATCGTCGCATCGCCATTCATCACGTCGACGCGTGGAAGATCGTGTCGCAGCCCGATCTCGAAGTCATTCGGATCGTGAGCAGGCGTCACTTTGACGAAGCCGGATCCGAATCCGGGATCCACGTACTCGTCCGCAATGATCGGGATGCGGCGACCGACGAGCGGCAGTTCGACGTCGCGGCCCACGAGGTGCCTGTTTCTCTCGTCTCCCGGGTGCACTGCGACCGCCGTGTCACCCAGCATCGTCTCCGGCCTCGTGGTCGCGACAACTATGAACTCGCCCTCCGCATCAGCGAGCGGATACCGGATGTGGTACAGCCGACCACCGGGTTTCCTGGTGCTCCGCCTCCTCGTTGGAGAGCGCCGTGAGGCAGCGGGGGCACCAGTTGATGATGTAGTTACCCCGGTAGATAAGCCCCTTTGTCGTACAGACGGACGAACACCTCGCGAACCGCTCTCGACAGCCCCTCGTCGAGGGTGAACCGGGTCCGGTCCCAGTCGCACGAGCAGCCTATCGTCTTCAGCTGCTCGATGATCGTCGACCCGTACTGGTCGACCCAGGCCCATACTCGCTCGACGAATCGTTCCCGGCCCAAGTCGTGGCGCGTCAGCCCCTCCCTGGCCAGGTCCCGCTCGACCACGTTCTGCGTGGCTATGCCCGCATGATCGGTACCGGGAATCCACATGGCGCCCCGTCCCCGCATCCGGTGGAATCTGATGAGCACATCCTGAATCGTGTTGTTCAGGCCGTGCCCCATGTGCAGCGGGGCGGTGACGTTGGGGGGTGGGATGGCTATGACGTAAGGGTCCCCGGCTTCCTCCGCCCTTACGTGGAAGGCCCCGCGTTCGATCCAGCGAGCATAGATGGCAGCCTCGATCCCCGTGGGATCGAAACGGGCGCTCAGTTCGTGTCGTATGGTTTCGTCGCTCATTACGTCGTGGTTTCGTGGGTGCCTGGAGCATCCCGCCCGGGGTCAGCGTGAGCGGCACAGTTTAGCGGAAGCACGACTCAGTCGCGAGGCGCGGAGCCTCCCGAACCGATGCTGTCGGCTTTCTGCTGCCACGGAGTCCTGTCGCCGGCGCTCAGCCTCCTCTTCGCTTCGGCGCCGCATCTCCCCCAGGCGCTCCTGCTGCACGCGCTGGATGTCCGCCCTCGAAGTCCTGGCGCTGGATGTCCGCCAGGTCCCTGGCTTCCTGCCGCAGCTCTCGGCCGAGTGGCCCCTCGGCCTCGAACAGGGCGCCGACGTTCATCGGGATCACCATGCCGCCGAGCACGATGCCGTCCGGCGTGACGCCCCATTGCTGATCCCCTTCGCCAAACAGCCACTCCAGCGCTCGCCGCCGCTGCTCCTCGGACAACGCCAGGCTGTCGAGCATGGCTCCAAGTCGCGCCCGGATCACTCCCTCGGCCCTGGCGAAGCGGTCCTCCAGATATTCGGGTAGAGGCCTGTCCGCAAAGTCCTCCCACAAGCGCGGATCTCCCTCCCGGGGCCGCAACCGCTCAGCGTTCGTGATACCCGGCCCATCGTCGGCGCCGGCCCCGGGCGCGCGTCGTCCATCCCCCGGAGTCGGCGGTTCGGGTCTCTGGATCTCGTCGCGGTCCTCCGGGGGTAGCTCGAGCACTTCCTCTGCTGCGGACTCTGCCTCAATATCGCTGATCTCGATTACTTCGAGGCCGACGGTGGGACGCGGGGGCAGCTCGACCGGCCGGAAGGACCGGATACCAACGTAGAACTGCCCGGACACGAAAATGGCGACCAACGCGTGCAGGACCGCGGAAACCAGCAGTCCGGTCCGCATCGACCGACGGTAGCCGCGCGCATGGAACGAGGCGCGCAGCCCCACACGATCGCGCGCCTCGGCTCCGACCAGGTCGGCCGGGTCGGGTCTATCGCTCAAAGAGCCTCCCGAATCCTCCCACCGGCTTCCTCCCAGCGATCTTCGGGGATCGCAAGGGACGCCCGGACGAATCCTTCACCCCCCTCGCCCATGGCGGATCCCGGAAGCAACACTACACCTGCATCGAGCAGGAGACGGCGACAGAACTCCTCTGCCGACTCCTGCGTCGGAACCGGGAACCACAGGTACAGTGTGCCGCGTGGCTTCGTGACATCCAACCCGGCGGCGCGGAAGGCCTTGAACGCAGCCTCACGTCGCCTGGTGAGATGGTCGAGGCTCCACCGAATGTACTCGTCCGGATCGTTCAGGACGGCGGCCCCAGCCGCCTGCAGCGCCATGAAGGAACCGGTATCGAAGAATGTCTTCACACGTTTGAGTGCCGAGATCACCGTGCGGTTGCCTGTGGCCCATCCGAGTCTCCAGCCTGTCATGTTGTAGGTCTTCGACATCGAATGGAACTCGATCCCGACTTCCCTGCCGCCGTCGATGTCGAGGAGACCCGGAGCCCGGAATCCGTCGAATGTGATCTCAGAATAAGCGTTGTCGAACAGCAGAACGGCATTTCGTTCGCGACACGCCGTCACGACCTCTTCAAGATAGGAGGCCTCTGCCACTGCAGTCGTCGGGTTGTTCGGATAGTTGAGATACACGAGCCGAAGCTTCCCGGGGGCGGACCGGATCGTCTCCGGGGGGATCAGGAACCCCTCCTCAGGCCGCAGTGGCACGCGAATCACATCCGCTCCGGCGAAGTAGCTGCCCCCGAAGTACGGGGCGTAGCCCGGATCTGGCAAGAGCACCGAGTCACCCCGATCAAGCACGGCGAACGCGGTGAGCGCGATCGCTTCCTTGCTGCCGATAACGGGGAGCAGTTCCAATTCGGGGTCGACGGCCGCGCCGAACCGCCGCATAAGCCATCCGGCGATAGCCTCCCGGTACGCCGGCAATCCGCGCTGAAACCCGTACTTACTCAGCGCCGGATCCAGAACTGCCTCTCGGAGGGTATCGAGCGCTATCCCCGGCACCGGAAGCCCCGGATCTCCGACGCCCAGATCGATCACGGAGCCGCCCTCGGCGAGGAGCCGGGCCTTGATGTCCGGCACATCGGCCAGGGGATACGGCGGCAGCCCCTGGAGACGACGTGGGGGAGCCCACACGTCCAAAGCCGTCGGCACGGGAACCGGACCGCTGTTCATGTTACAGACTCCGTCTTCGTCTTCATGTCTTACGTGCTTTCTTGCGCGCCGCGGGATAAAGAACGTTGTTGAGGATCAACCGGTAGCCGGCCGAGCTCCGATTCAGGTCCAGATCCGTCGGTGGATCGCCCACGAGGTGTTGCGGATCTTCCGGATCATGCCCCCCGAGGAACGTGAAACTCCCCTCCCCCACATTCCCGTGCAAGTACTTGACTACACCGAGGCCCTCGTCACTCCCCAGGACCACGATGCTCGATTTCAATCGGTCCCGATTGAAGCTCGTCGTCAGTCCGTAATAATCTGGCAACACGCGCTCGTGCGACTGAGTGAGCATCGTCGGGACCGGATCGATCTTCGCGCTGAAGTCGAACAGCTCGAAGCTGCCAAGGGGTCTTCGCCACGGCGTGTTGACCTGATGACCGTCAATGTCGCTGAACGCGCTTACAGCCTCGTCCAGAACCAGGCGAGCATCCCTGAACGCGAGGGCCTGATCCCACGACATCCGATCTTCGGCTCTCGGGTCGGGGGGCGTACCGTCAGCAAAGGCGGCCGCGAGATCCGCGCTCGCCCCGGCCAGCGCCAGGTCGAGAGTCTCGGTTGCCGTGCACATGGCAAACAGGAAGCCTCCCTTCTCAACATACTCGCGAATCGTCCGGGCAACCGCCTTCTTGAGCTCAGGCACGTTCGGGAAACCGAACTCGGCTGCGACCGCTTCGTTCCGCTCCACCTCATCCATGAGCCACTCGGATCCCGCATAGCTCAGGTAGAACTTTGAATACTGGCCGGTGAAATCCTCGTGGTGAAGGTGCAGCCAGTCGTATCGCGTGAGACCTTCCCGCAGGACGTCCCTGTCCCATATCCGGGCGTACGGAATGCCTGCGTACTCGAGAGCCAGCGTGACCGCGTCGTCCCACGGCGACGAATTCGGAGGCGTGTAGACGGCAACCTCAGGAGCCTTCTCGAGGGAGACGGCCTCCATGTTCGACTCCTCGATGCGTGCGCGCAGTGAGGCCAGTCGGCTACCCGAGAGCGTTTCGGTCGTCACACCGAGGAGGGCCGCTTTGCGCCTTACGTGCTCAACGCCGGGTAGCAGGAAGGAGCCCCCACGGTAGTTCAGAAGCCACTCGGCCCTCTCCCCTGCAGCGATCGACTGGTACACCAATCCATACGCCCGCAGGTGGTTCCCCTGCTGTCCGTCCATCGGCACGAGGAGGGTCTGCGCGTCCGAGACCGCCGGCGATGTGACAGAGACCAGGGCCGAGACGAGGACGAGTACCCTCCTCACACGCCCGGCACTCCGACCCGAAGCTCGGCCAGGGCGCGCCTCGCGACGGGCGCCATGGCGCTCTCCGGGTACTCGACGATCAGCCGCTCCAGCCACTCAGCGGCCTGGCCGGGGTCCTCCCCTTGTTCGCTGCGGGCCAGGTCGAGAAGCGCGCGAGGAGCCTGAGGCCCTCGGGGCCACGCCCGAACCAGCGTAATCCGAACAGATCGAGCGGCCCGTTCGAGATTCGCGGCGTCGAGCTCAGCCGCCGCGAAAGCAGCCAGGCCGGCACCTCCCTCTGAGCCCGCCCCGACCCAGGCGTCCACCGACTCGAGAAGCGGTCCAGGATCTCCCATCGCCGTCGCCGCCACCACTCCCAGGCCGAGGGCCGCCATGCTCGACGAGTCAGAGCCGTCGACCAGAGACAGAAGCGCTATCGCCTCGATGCGCCCCTCCGGTCGCCCAGTCGGAACGGCAGCAGCCAGCTGCAGGTGGCCGCGCGCAGCACCGGGTCGTCCGTCCAGCACCTCCAGTCGGCCGTACGCACCGGCTCGAAGCGCTGCCTGCTCGACATCCGCCGGCTGAATTCCCTCCAGCACGGACCGGGCTCGCGCCAGCGCTCCGCTGTCCATCCACGCGCGGGCCGTCTCGGCGCCCAGGCGGACAGCGGCCTGCTGATCCTCCGGATACCTGTCCCGGTGTTCCCTGAGAAACGCCTCTGCTGCCTCGGGGTCATCCCCGACAGACAACCCGTGCAGACGGCGCAACGAAAGGCCGTAGACGTCCGATCCTGGCATCGACTCCTCGAGCAGGCGAGTGAAGTCCTCTCTCGCCTGCTCGAAGTCCCCAGCCTCGTAGGACGGGTCCGCGGCCATCGCTCTCCAGTACAGTGCCGCCTCGGCCGTACGGGCCGACTCCGCGAGGTGCCCCGCACCCCACGCTGCGCCGGCCAGATCACCGGACTCCCGAGCCCGCGTAACGTAGTCCTTAAGAACCTCAGTTCTGCTCAGCTCCGGAAGATCCGCCATCACGGCCTCCACGAGTTCCCGCGCCCACGCTCGCTCACCGAGCCGCAACGCCAAATGCAACGCTCCTCTGCGCTCGAGGAATGTGACGTCCGCCGCCCCCAGCTCCACTTGAAGCGCGGCCACGGCATCGTCCCGCCGGGTCACTGGATCGCTGATCCGCCTCTCCACCGCTTCGACTCCCACCTCGCCCCACGTCAGCATCGCTCGCCACTCAGCAGCCGCCGGCCCGTAGGAGCTGAGGCCGGCTTTCAGCTCCGCGAGTTCCTGGACGAACAATCGATTTGATCCGATTGTGGACCGTCCTTCCTCCAGGACTCGAATCGCGACTGCGCGTTCTCCCGCCTTTGCCCACAGACCCGACAGCGCCACGTAGACCGCCTGCTCCAGCGGCTCCTCGCGCACCCAGCGTCCCGCGACACTCAACGCGCTGTCCTGCAGGCCGGCGCCTGAGAGTGCGCGTATCCACACGTGGCGCACGGCAGGAAGACCTGAATCATCGAGACGCACGGCTGCCTCCGCCCACGGAAGCACCCGCTCCGGCTCGCCCGACCTAGCCGACATCTGCGCGAGCATGAGGAGGGCTGAAACCGACACGGGCTGATCCTCCAACAGGTTCTCAAGGGCTCTCTGCGCCTCTTCCCCTCGACCCGCCCGCTCGAGTCTTTCGGCCTGCTCCAGCACACGGTGTTCGCGGACCGCGCCAGACCCACCGTCCTGGCCTGAAGCAGAACCGACCTGGCACCCCAGGAAGGCCAGAAAGGCCAGATATGCCTGGAGCGGCCGGGTGAACCGCCGACCTCCTGCCCTCTCCTCGCTCACGGAGTCCCGCCTGCCTGGACTTCGTTAAGGCGGTCGAAGTACTCGTATACGAGACGCCGCTGCGCAGATGTCAGTTCGTGCATCCGGCTCTCATCCGGATACGGAAACCGCGGGCCGGCCTCGACACTGGTGGCACTCTCCGGAACGAGGATGACCCCCGCCCGTGCCGTGGTCGATTCCCTTCTGCTCGAATCCTCATCATGCTGTTCCAGAGACCGCCCCACATCGAGCAGCCGGCGGAAAAGCCGTTCCTGGCGTGCCAGGGTCTCCCGGTCCAGCGCTCCGTCCGCCAGCCGGCGGGCGATCCTGTCGGCCTCCTCGGCCAGGTCGCCCGGCCGCAGCTCGCCTGCGGCGCGCTCCACGGCCAGTGCCGCCAGTCCCCTGGCAATCTCCTCCTGCCGGCCCGCCAGCTCGCCGAGGCGATCATCCAGCTCCTGTCCTCCACGACTGAGCAGGAAGAGTTCTCCAGCATCGGCATTGATGCTGGCCTGGCGCTGTCCCATGCGGGCCAGCCTCTCGAGAGCCTCCTCCATGCCGGTCGCCGAGCTGGCTTCAGCCATCGCCTGCCGACTCGCCACGAGGGAGCCCGCAAGATCCGCCAACGCCTGAACGACGGCCTCCCCCTCACGAACCGCCTCCGCCCGGCGCACCGCTCCTCCCGCCAGGCTCTGCCCGAGGGCGTCCATCTCCTCACCGGCCTCGGCCGCGGCTGTCCCGGAGCGTCGATCGAGCAAGGCCGTCTTCCTACCTGCCTCCGCGAGAGCCTGGGACAGATTGTCGAGGCCCTCACTGAGCGCCGCCTGACTGCCGGAAAGGCCTTCCGGCGGAGTGCCGTCGCGTAGCTGTTCGACGATCCGCTGCTGCTCCTTCGCCAGCTCAAGCGCCTCGGTCGCGGCCTGGTCGACCGCCTCCAGTGCCTCCTCTCGCCAGTTGTTCGACAGAGCCTCCGATGCTGCCGTGAGCTCTTCCACTGCCCGCTTCAGCTGGTAGGCAGCAGCGGCAGAAGTCTGAGCAGCTCTGCGCCGTGAGACGGCCTCACGTCCAGACTGTCTCTCGGACTCCTGGATGGCGGACCGTATTTCATCTCCCGCGGATCGCATGTCCGAAACCGCCCTCCGACTTCTCTCGGCTGCCTCTCCGGCTTGCTGCGTCTCGAGCCGATCTGAAAGGCGCTCCACTTCGCGTGCCAGGTCGTCCACGACGCTCGCCAGGTCACGCTCCACAGACGCCCATTCGTCGTCAAACTCCATGCTCCGGGCCGCACGCTCCTGGCGTTCCGCCAGCGCACGGGCTTTCTCTGCGGCCCCCTTCAATGACTGCTCGAGCGCCACTCGCTCCATCAGCCCGAGGGCCCGGTAGAGCCGCTCCTCCAGCGTAGCAGAATCTCTCGCGAGGTTCGACAGCGCCCCTCGCATCTGCTCACGGTCGAGGCTCCGCATGGCTTCCTCCAGCGCTTCTATCCGGTCGCCCAGGTCCGACTCAAGGATCTCGTGATACAGCTCCTCGAGTTGTTCAAGGCGGGCCCGCAGATCCGGGGCTGTGAGCGGCGTGGATTCCAGTCCTCTGCGCATGTCGGCTAGCTCTTCGCGCATGCGTTCGAGCGCTGACTCGACTTCGCGAGCCTCGCCCAATAGATCGCGAGCCTCTTCTGTCCCCGCGAAATCGGCCCGATCCGGGCGGATGTCGCGCCCATCAGGATCCTCACCTCCGCTCGCAGCTCTTCGCGACGCATCTCTTGCGTCATCCGCCAGCTGCCCGGCCAACTCATCCAGGGATCGCGCCGCCTCCGCAAGGGTCTCCGTCCTCCGGGCAGCCTCCCCACGCATGTCATCGCGACTGGAGAGTCGGACTCTGAACGTGTCCGACGCGGCCGGACGTGTAGAAGGATTCGCGTCGGTCGCGGTGGCGTAGTAAACCACTTCGTCACCGGGGATAAAGCCCTGGCCGTCGAGATCGATAGTCGGACGCAGAACGAGCCGCCGGGCGGCATCGCCTTTCGCGAGGGTAGTGCGAGACTCCTGGTCTCGAAGACCCATTGCCGACTCGCGCCACCACACGAGATTCACACGAGTGATTCCGTTGTCGTCCCGCGCCTCGATGACCAGCGTCAGGGACCGGTCGATCCCGAGTACACGATCCTCGCCCGGATAGACGATCGAGATCGACGGCGCCGCGTCCTGAATGACAGACAGGTCTATGGCCGGCGGTAACGTGACGCCCGGAACCTCTCCCGCAGGCCTCAACCACCAGGCGAGTTGCGCATCGCCGCTCGCCCTGATCTCGCCCCGGGCCACGTTACCTGTCACATCCAACACGACCGTATCGATTCCCGTCGCCGTGAATCGCTGGAAACCCACGCCTCCGACCGGGTGGTTCATGCGCGCGCGAATGTCCATGACGGTGCCCACGGGGACGGTGAGCGCCCTGACCGCGCCACCGATCGTTTCGGCGGGGCGGCCTAGATACGACGGGTAGGTCAGGCCAACCTCCAGGTCCGTGATCGTGAGAGGATCCACGGGGACCACCAGAAACGTGTCCGTCGCTGCTCCTCGATCGTCTTCGGCCCAGTAACGCGTGGGATCGTCCACCGGTCCTATCACGCCGACGGCCACTTCCATCGCGACGGTCAGCTCTTCCCGCACCGCAGCACTCCCGGAACCAGCCTGGCCGAGGCAACCCGACGCCTCCCTGCGGCCATGATGCGAACCGGAAAGCTCTCCCCCCTGAGTACGTGCCCCCCGGCTGGCTCGAGCCGCAGAGGCGGTGGCGGTGGCGGGAAGGAAACCGTCCACGGACGAATCAGAGCCGTGGCCGCATCCGTCCCGGCGGACGGCCCCGCGGCCGAGCCCAAGGTCAACGCGCCGACCGCGGCGGCCAGACCCGGAAGAACTACGCTCCGTACACGACGAAGAGCTTCGAAGGATTCGGGCATGAGCGCCCGCGGGCCCTTCCCGCTGAGAGCGTCTGCCACACGGCGCCTGTGGAGACTCGCCAGGTCCGGAGAATCGAGGTCTGCCTCGCCACCCAGCTCCAGGGCCCCTACGAGCTCGCCTCGTGCGAGCCCCGCGGCCCTTTCCGCCTGCTCCGCCATTGCGTGGAGACGATGCATGCTGACGGATCTGCCCGCGATGAGTCCTGCCAGACCTGCGGCCGCCATCGACGCCACAGCGAACAGCATGGGAATTGGAGAGCCGGCCTCCTGGAGCCAGGCATATGGCAACCATGCGGCAACGGCGAGCAGCGCCACCAGGGCGAGGCCTCCGATGGCCGCTCTCCACAGCACGATGTGGCGGCCCGTGGTCCGGACGATGGCCTCGATCCGGGCAAGCTCGAGGCTCGCCTCTCTCGGCGTCACTTCCGTGCCGCCGCCCTGAGAGCCAGTTCGTAGGCCCGATTTCGTGTCATCCCGAACTCTCCCCGCAAACGACGCGCGATCTCTTGCGTCGTTCGTCCCTCTCCCGCCAGCTGCTCCGCAATGATCGCCGCCTGTTCTTCGTCCACTGTCTCCCGAGCCGGACTGCCCGCCCTACCCTCGAGAACGACCGTCACTTCTCCTCGAACGCTCTCACCCGAGTAGTATTCCACGTGGCCCTCCACCGTTCCGTGGCGAACCTCCTCGTGCAGCTTGGTCAACTCGCGGCATACGACGCAGCGACGGTCGCTCGATCCGCTCTCGGACCACTCTCGGAGGAGGTCCACCAACCGCCCGGGAGCCTCGAATAGGACCACGGTGTCAGGCGAGTCCAACACCTGGGACATCCACTCTTCCCTCGCCTGCCCCTTTCGCGGCGCAAAACCGAGAAACAGGAACCGGCCGGCCTGCATTCCGGAAGCAGCGAGAGCCGCCGTCACTGCGGAAGGTCCGGGAATGGGCTCAACGCGGAACCCTGCCTCTGCCACTGCCGCGACCACCCGCGCTCCGGGGTCCGACACCGTCGGCGTTCCCGCATCGGTTATGAGGGCGCAGTCTTCGCCAGCCGCC
>PVMK01121427.1_pt1 | contig 13383 bp, 17 predicted proteins | sample 1853481 | NCBI WGS metagenome assembly PVMK01 (sample SAMN08533507, study PRJNA380276) | Marine sediment metagenome, whole genome shotgun sequencing project.
CTGAGTGCCATCGAAGAACATCTGCACGTCGTTGCCGGTGCCGAATCGGATCTCCTCACTGTCAAGCACGATGAGCGGTGCACCGATGGTGATGGTCTTGGTACCGGCCCCACCTGACGCTGTGACAAACCCACCAACGAGTCGAGAGTGTCAGCTCCAACAGCCAGCGGCACACCTTCGTCTTCGATGGTGATCGTAGAGAGATCGATGATGTCTTGGATCGTTGTCTTGTACGTGAGGTTGTCGTCGATGTCCTCGAACGCGATGAAGTCTCCCGCGACCGCCGTCGGTGTCGTGTTCGCTGAGTTGATGTCAAGAATCAGCGTGCGGTCTGCTGTTAGGTCACCACCTCCATCGAGACCTGCACCTGAATTGATCAGTCGGCCTTCGGGAGGCACCTGCAAATTGATTTGTGCACCACCGACAGTCGTCGCACTGGTACCACCCTGACCAATGGTGATCGGGAACGCCACACTGGTGGATGACGTCGCGTTGATCACGTCGGTAGCGTCGCAGTAAACGATTATGCTCTGCCCCTGCGGGACGATTATCCTGCACCAGCTGCGGTAGCTGACCTCCAGCGTGAAGGCACCGCTCGTCTGGTTGTCCGCCCAGTACTGCTGCGTCGTGTATTCGGGCACGACGATGCGTACGGTGCCCGTCAGCGCGCCGTGAATCGGTAGGAGATCCTGTCGAGGTTCGCACCAGCTAGAGCACGAAGTCACCTGAGCCCGGTACCGCGAGCGATACGAAGTCGAACGCAATGGTCGAAGCGACAGTGAGACCGATGGTGAAGAAGTCAGCACCGTCTGTGAAGATGATGTGCTGCCGTTCGGATCCAGATTCAGACTCGGACTGCCATCGATGTCACCAGACGGAGGCACGATGTGAGCGTACCGCTGCCTGCGTTGCGCAACATGAAGAACCAGTTATTGCCAACTGCTCCCGGTGACGGCAAGTTCGCAGTACCGCACCTGCGGTGTAGATCAGGCACTTCGCTCTGTCACCATCGACTACCGTAATAGGTGTCCCAGCTTCGACGTCAGAGTCGATGATCTGCTGCAGCATGCCGAAGCCATCAGCCTCTAGACCTGCGCCCGCTAGTGCAGAGGCAGATGCGAGAGTCGTAGCTGCGCCTAACTGGAACGCTGACCAGATGCCTGCCTCTGTCGAGTTGTCGGTGAGCACGATGACCCACTGCTCGCCAGTACCGATGAACTGAATGACGCCACCCGTGTGGTCACGAATGGTGAAGTCATTGCCGCCGATATTGTTGACCGTCGATTTATTACCGGTGCTCGTGTTGCGTGCGTCGGGGAACGTAACGCTGAGTGCCGGAGCCGTGGTGTTGATGTCGAGGAAGTCTGCGACTACATCCGTCCCTTCGATCTGCTGCTCACGCGCCACTGCAGTTCTATGTCAACAGCCGTGTCGATCTGTAAGTAGCTAAGCTGCGAAGGGAAGAGCAGTTGCCCTCCAAATACGTCGGTGTATCCCATCAGACTGTATCCCTTGTGACGTTTCTATCGACGATGCGTTTGATGTCCTGTCCTTCAAGAATCGCAACGTCCTTTTCGTAAATCGCTTCCCACACAGGGATGCGGTCGTCGTTTTTCAAAAATGGAGTTGCCTGCAGGAGCGCGCCATGAAGCAGGGAGTTCGGGGCAAAGTCCGTCGTCCAGTTCGTTTGGTTGGTGCTATCCAGTAGCGCAGGCAACTCCCAGTAGTTGACTTCAAATGGATATGCGAAGTCAGCTGACGGAGCTATCAACCAGTTGAAGTAATCGTAGTCAGCGTAGAACTTCGGCTGAGCAGTCAAATCTTCATCCGGCCAATAGCGCCGACAGTATTCGTAGCTTCGGGCAAACAGGGGGGTGCGTACCTGTGTTGCGCCCACACCGAAGTTGATGCTGATAGTGTCACGCCAGCGATCAGGCTTTGGTATTACCGATTGTCCGACACCTAACGTGTCCGTGACCACGGATACGAAGCCGAGGATCTTCAACCGATTTGCCAACTCACGCTCAGCCAGATTGATCAGGCTGGGCAGCTGGTCGAATACGGTTTGATCGACGGCTGTACCTCGCTCCAAATATGCACGGAGATCCGCTTGAAGCGAGTCGAATGTCATCGAGACCGGCATTAGCTACTCCTAATCACCCTGTTACGGGTGGATCTTCTTCTTCAGGTGGATCGACCGGCTCTTCAGTCGGTGTCTCCACTGCGGGTGAAGCTGGTTCAGAGTCAACGGGGTCGGTTGGTACTTCGTCGTCCACAGTTTCTTCCGGCTCTTCTTCTTCAAGAAGCTCCTCCTTCGCTGCCTGCAAACGTTCGTGCGCATCGTCAGACCTTGCACGCATGACAGCCCATTCACTGTCATTGGGTGGTCTGCCTTCCGCAGCCATGTTCTCGATGGTCTTAGTAAATTCCTTAAGGTCATCGAGCGCGTCGTCACCCTGTGAAAGTAGAGCGCCGAGTAAGCCGAGTAGCTCGGAGGCTTGGCCCATCTTTACGCTGCTGCCACCACCCAATGCAGGGTTGGACAACACCGTACTCAGACCGTTGATTGCGAGTAGTGCTAGTGAAATTGGATCCATTGTTATTGTGCTCCTTTGATGTTACGAATTATTTCGTTTATCAGGGGAGCTAACTTTGTAATCCAACCATCAAGTTCCCTCGACGCGCTAGCCAAGCGTTCTTGGCTTGTTTCTCCCGCGTCAAATTCTGCTCTCACAATTAGAAATGCCGTGTAGGCGTCCAACAAACTGTCAGCCACCGGCTTCGCTCGTTCCTCTGCCTGAATGATGCGTAGTTTGGCACCGCGAGGGATGGCTGGATCTTCAACAAGATCAGCAGCCGTCTCCTGTAAAATGACAAACGTGCCATAAGCAGCAAAGGCTCGCTGCTCTGACGTTTCCGCTGCCGCAAGAGGGTTTGCAGTCTGACACCCTGCAAGAGCAAAGAGCCAGAGCATCAACCATGCGTAGCGGTAGTCGAGTTTCCTCACCATACTAAATACCTCCATCTCCAGTGCCTGAGATTTTATTCACCGTACGCCGCACCGTAAGCGCTTGGTAATCTTTAAAGAATGCTACTGCTGCACCACCGACCAGAGAAACCCACGTCGCTGTCGTTAGATCGGCGAACGTCAGATCTGGATTGCTGGTGAACAGCGTTACGACGCTTGATCCAAATAGAATCAGCGCTGCAATGAGTGCTCCTGTGAGAGTGTTAATGTTCATGTCCCTTCCTCCAGTTATTGATGTACTCGTCCGTCGTGCCACGTCCGAGATCTGTGTTGTAGTGCTCCTTCCAGTAAGCAGCCTGATTTTTCAGGTCCCCTGCTTGTGGGAGTGGAGCGCGCACACGCCTGTAATGCACACGACACATCGCAACTGCGTACTTCAAATTCCAGATCAACTCTCGCGAATCCGGACCTCCGATCTCAGACACAGCTGCCGCTAGCCTGTCACGGTACTGCAGGTAGTTATTCCAGATGTCATCATGCGTTGTGGGTTCCATCTGGCACACGCCCAACGCTGGACCGCTGCCCAGTTGCTTGATGTAAATAAGTCTCGACTCTTGAAGACATGTGCCCAGCACCAGCTCGGAAGCTGCTGTCGAGTACAGGCCCAAATCTTCGAGAGTCGGCTCGATGATCAGGTCAATAAATTGTTCGCGATCAATCACGAAGTGTCTTCCGTTTTCAATTCTGCTCTCGCTTCTTGCAACGCTTCCAGCTCGATCTGCAGATCAGTCAGATACTCTGCGTCGTCTGATTCCCAGTCCGTGTCCTGACGTTGCCGGAACTTCAACGCTGCGATCTCTTTGCGCAACGAGTTGATGTCACGTGTCAGCAGCACTGAGAACGCAGACTTAATTGGTTGTGCCTGATCCTGTGCGATCTGCTTGAAGTCTTCAGCCAACGCAGACGAGATGAGTGGCTTGCCGACGTACCACAGAACGGGGATCACGACCGCGAGTGAAGCGATGGTGCTAAAAATTGTGCTTATTGAAACTTCTCTCGCAGCCATAATCCTATCCCTTATGCGTCAGCGCTTGGGTCGCTTCCGGTTTCGTTTGCGGCCTTTCCCTCTTCCCCGCTTGGCTCTTGGTCCCCTTGGGGTGGGGTTTCCACGGGAGCTATAGGGGGTTTTGGGCCACCTGCTCCCAAATTTTCCGGCTGCGGTTGTGCAAGCACAACTTCACCATTCGCCAGTGCCTGTAGCAATCCTTCGAGAACACCCAGTGCTCCCGACTTTGATACAGACAGCGGCACCATCAAATCATCCTGCTGCAACATTTTCACACCCGCTGCTGCAGCCATTTGAATCTGCACTGCTGATACTTCTTGCTTTGCCATTTTTCTTTCCTCTTGGTTAAGGCTTTCGCCCACGTAAAATTAAGTTGATTGTACTGCTCTCCACGAATGACCGGCACCTAGATACGCGATGGCATCTGCCCCGGTGTCTAACTGTTTCGATAAACGAAGCGACATGGTAGTGGTCGCTTGGTTGCCGTTGATCAGACAGCCTATGATTGTGATGTAAGTTGCGTCAGGACTAACTCCCCCATCGGTGGAGATAGCAACGATATTTGTTATGACTTCACCTATGGCTGAGTGCAGTCCCGCTGAACCTGAGCCACCTCCACCTTCCCAGAACACCATCCCGCTAAAGGTAGCAAGCGTGTCAATGACTAACTCTATATTGATGTCATCTGCGGCTGGCGAGAAAACCTGCACCGAAGCTTGGTACATGTACTTCTGATTTTCCTTCGGTTGAGAAATTAAAACCTCTGTCCAAGAAGGAGCCGCACCCGGAATAGCTATGTTGCTGTCATTTACATCTGACTCGTTGATAGCAGCAATGGGAATTACAATGCCGCTCCCAGTGACAACCCGGAGACTCTGGTCAAAGGCATCATCTCTTACCCAAAATTGCATTTGACCTGACACGTCAGCTTCTTGCGCCGCTTGCTCACGCATGAAGAGGACGCCTATGTCGTTGAGATCGAAGCCGTCACCGTCGATGGCTGATAACCATGGGGTCTGCGAGGCACCAACTGTGAGCAGATCGGTGCTGAGACCAGCATCATCAACGAAGAATAGACCCTGAGATCCCGGAGCAGTCAAGTAAGGCGTGGACGGTGGCGTGTAGGCTCCTGTTCCTGTGTATCGAGCAGTGCCGACTGTCATGCGAACATCGTCAATCCAGCCATCCATGAACGCATCTGTAGAATCGCGACAACCAATGATGATCGGTTCATCAGGATTACCAAGATCAGCCGGTGAAACCCCGAAGTCAGCAACCTCGTAGAGACCGTTGAAGTACGCACGGATATTATTGTCGCCGCCTACATCTCGGGTCACAGCCCAGTGATACCAGACGCCAGTGCTAATGCCACCACTGATGGTCCCAACCTCAGCACCCCAATCTTGACCGACAAGTCTAACGCGGAAGCCAAAGGCATCTTGAATGATGCCGTATTGGACGTAGGCACTGCCTCCTTTTAGCGAATCATACAAAACGAAGCCGGGACCTGATGATGCTTGAAGGGGCGGCAGGGTATTGAAGCGAACGAAACCCTCAATGGTCCAGCTTAGTGTTCCAAGATCATAGGCCGCGATATCAGGGAAGGTAATCCAGTCGCTGTTACCATCAAGCAGTAAAGATGATACTCCAGAGTTGAACTGTGCAGTGTCTAGCTCAGCGGTTCCAAAGAATGTTGCGTTAGCTGTGTTGACCGAAATCTCGGTGTACGAAGTCGCGCCATCAGCACCATCCATGTCAGCGAGTAATTCAACTTCAGCCCACAGAGGATCTCCTGCCGCTCCTTGCTCCACCCAGATTTGACCCTGACCAGTAACATCTGGGAGAGCCGCAGATTGTCCGCTCAAGAAGAGATAGCCAGCATCCTCCAGAGTGAACCCAGCACCATCGATGTCGGATACCCAAGGTGTAAGAACCCCGCTGCCCGGTGGCAATGAGTAGCCACCCGTCTCATCGAGGTAGTTTGTCGCAACACCTCCTGAGGTGAGTACAACTCCATTCGTCGGAGAATTGTAAGCACCGGTCTCATTGAGATAGTCAGTAGCAAGTCCTGCATTACTCAGCGCCACACCATTGACACTCACACCCGTGATCGCTGCGTCGAGATTAACGATTGGATTGACCGGGTCAGCGACATTGACACTGATGTTCGTGCCTCCCACAACCGAGTCCACCTGACCACCGGCACCGGAAGGCACAGAGTACGCACCTGTCTCATCGAGGAAGTTCGTCGCAAGTCCTAAGTCAGACAGGTTGACACCATTGACGCTGACGCCTGTGATTGCAGCATCGAGGTTAGCGATAGGGTTGATTGGATCAGTAGCGTCAACGGTGATGTTTACGCCACCAACGACAGAGTCAACTTGACCTGACTGTGGAATCGTAATCGTCTTCAGGACACCTACACCGGTCGCTTGGACACCTGCACCGACGAAGTTCAGCGTCTCTGCTCCAGTTGCAAGCGGAACACCCTCGTCTTCAATGTTGATAGCAGCAGCTAGTGTCAACTGGTCCGACGCAACCTTGCGACTAACATCGACGCCAGCTTCAATGGTCTGCACCTCGAAGAAACTGTTAGGTCCATCCAAGGGCAATGCTGCGTCTGGCAGATCGGAGATTTTTATGTTAGCCATTACGTGACCTCATCCTGATTCACTGTTGCATCTTCGAGCACACGAAGTCTCCCGTCTTCTGTTTCACGCGGACTTGCACCAAACGCTTCACGTATACCACCGAGGAAATTAACATTCGGATTTGGTCCACCGGTAGTCAGGTCTTGGTCGGGCCGATAGAACGGCAGCGTGATGCGATCAGCCTGACGCGGAGCCAAACGATACGGATCGTAATCATCGAGATCATCGATGCAGACCTTCAGCCCCGGACTGTTTGGATCCGAGTGCAGATCTTCCAGAAAAAACTTACATGAGCATCTGGCACAAATGCCGATGCCGAACGTTGTCTTCCCAGTTGGATCCAAAAAAATTGGCATGCTTACCTCGTGTACGGTGAAATGTTAGGCCGGATGTATGCTTCCGACTCATCGGTCTCACCTGTCCATGCGTCTTTCAAATATTTTTCTGCGTCGGTATCGATGAACGGCAACTGTGAGACGTCCACCTCTTTAATCTCGCGACTCAGCTGTCGAGCAAGTTCACAAATAATTGCAAGGTACCAACGATCAGGCACCTCCAGTTCGTCTGTCAGTGCACCGACGTCCTGCAACTGTCGCTGCACGAAACCTGTGATCTGATCGAATGTAAATTCTGCACCGGGGCTCGGCCACAACTCGATCTCCGGTCGCGTGCGCTGCCTGTCGTACCAGAACTGCGTCGGTCGTCCAGTGCTCGCTTTGTCTGGCAGGTTTGCGTAGTCGTTCCGATTGAGCTTGTACATCGGAATCTCGTTGGGCTTGTTCTGATAGACCAGCTCAATCACATCGAGCACCGTCGTACCGGTCGCACGCAGTCGCCAGTACTGGTACTCCGTCTCTCGATTCGGTGCCTGCACGTCTTCCCAGATCCATTCGTTCGCGACGACTTCCTGTTCGGTGCGTGTGATGTACGGCACTGCGGTGACGAAGTTATCGTTCGACGCTTCGATCACATAGTCCCACGTCCCAGAAACGTTAGGCATGATCCCGAAGATAGGTATTGCAGTGGCACCATCACTACCCAGATCCATGGTGATGGTGCCCAGTGCTATCGTTTGAACACACGCTGTCGCTAAGTCACTGTCGAAAGCATTGTCCGCGACGCCTTCCGACGCAGTCGCACTGCCGGTAATTCGATTCGCATTACGCAAATTTATTGTGTAGGTGTCTTCGGTACCCAGAGGACATGGCACAGTCTGGTTTCGCTCGTAGATCGGCAGGAGAATAGGCACAACGTTCCACAGCTTGATGCCCTTGTTGCTGAGCGTCATGGTGTACAGCCACAGCAGTTCGAGAGCAATTTGTAAATGCTCGCCTGTGATCTGTTGCTCAACCATCTTGCAACGCCGGAAGGCGTGGTCGATGAGTTGCTGGTTCAAAAAAGTTGTTGAACCGATTGTTCCTGATGTTGGCATCTATCTCGCTCCGCGTGCACGACTTCCTCGTCCACCGCTTGGACGTTGCTGATGTCCCCGTGGGCGAGGAGCCTTAATGTGTTTGTCCATTACATTTTCGGCTTCTCGCCTCGCTATTTTTTTATGCTGCCACCTCTCGCGTAACCTACGCTGCCACCTTTGCACTTGACATTCTTCGGCATGCCTGCCGCTGAAGCTTTCAGAGGTGCTTTCAGTTTATGCCGACCGTGCAAAACTTTTTTCGCTCTCGTGAGAGCAGCATCAGCTAAAGCACCACCACCAGAGTCCGCCTTACCTTTGATGCTGCCACCCTTCTTAAGTCCGGGCAGTAATCGTCCAGTGCCACCAGCTTCTGCTTCGGCCTGATTACGGGCATTCTTCCCGCGACGTGCAGGCTGAACACCATGGTCCATGGACGGCATCTTGCCACGCTTCTCTTTGAACTGAGCAGAGGTGTTCTTCACACGACCACCGTAGGAGAAGCCCAACTTAGCGCCAGCTTTCTTCAGTTTTGCGTGCATGCCACCCTTCATGTAGCCGCCTTTAGCACGAGGTGTCGTGATCGTCACGTCATCGACTTGGATCTCGCGCTCCGGTCCCATGAAGCCGCCTGCCATTTTCTTCACTGCTCCGCCACGCTTGTAACCCTTGACGCGTGAGCCAGTGAAGCCCTGTTCCGCAGGGAATTCAAATTCCCCGTAAGTTAATCCAACATTCTTCTTCATGAGTCTGGGTCTCCTGTGATCTGTTGAATTCGTTGCCGAATCTGTTCTTTGTGGCCTCGTAAATTTTCGATGCCTTGGTTCAGTGCATCCTTGACCTGACGAGTTGCGCCAGTCTTGAAGCCTTGCATCGTCGTGATGCTGGCGTTGATTTCATCTCGCTCAGCTCGCAGCTCGATCAATTCAAGAGCTGCCTCAGCTGGCTTAGCTTCTCCAAGCTGTCCGATAGTACTAAGCGAATCGAACAATGCCTTGTGCGCCACCGCATCGTTGATAATGTTGCTGCGCAGGTTGCCATAAGTGGGATTGTTAATGACGCCCACCCGGTTGAATTCAGTCGCAACGGCATCAATCAAACTTGTAGCCTCGCCATTACTAAAATTACTCGTGATAACTGTACGCATCGCATCAGCGAAGTCGCCCTTGCTGAGTGTGTTGTCCACAACGACAGCGTCGATACCTGCCTGCCATGCGTCTGAGAGAGTTGTCATATTATTTCCTCAGTGCCGTGTAGATGAAATCACCATCAACCAAATCGATGAGGCCCACCCCAGTCGTATTTGTCAGGTGAATCTCAAATGCAATGCCAAGAGCCACTGCGATAGGGTTCGTAGCATCCGCGAACGGGAAAGTAATGTCCATGGTGTACATGTCTCCGATTGCAAGCCTACCAGTCACCGCTGTAAATTGTCCGGTGACCTGAGTGCTCGCCTTAGCAATCCCCGCTCCAGTCGCAACCGTTGGTGCAGTGTAATCGCAAGTGAAGTCGCAAGTATCTCCGTTGGTCTCGACCGCAGCGAGAGAAAACTGGAGCCGGAGGGTAATATCATGATTCCTGTCCAAATCCTCGGGGAAGGAGTGGTACAAGGATGCCAGTTCACCGACCAGTGCAAACTGGAGCGCTGCAATCGTTGGCGTCGAGCCGATGGTAACATCCGTGGGCGCAGTCACACCTCTACGGAACTGGTCTCCGCTCAGGTGTAAGGTCTGTAGAGGAGGTGCCGCTTTGTCGATGATGCGCCAACGTAAATCAGTCGTATCGTAGCGCACCTTGATTGTCTCGTCCGCTTCGAGCGTGTAGGTGTCGTTCGTAGCGGTGATGATGCGGTTGGCTGCTAGTGATGCTACATCCTCATCCGTAATTTCAATAGCATTCACACCGATGTTTGTTAGATCAAATGTGTCACCGTCTTCAGCTGCAGTCGCATCGATACCAGTCAAGACAGATGTCGTCGCGTTGCCACTGATCCGCGCCCAATGTCGCATCGCTGCGCTGAACGCATCCGTCAGCAAGCCCGTCCAATCGTTGGTGTTTCCTGCGCCCAGTGCTGCCGGAGTGATCGGGGGATAGTCCATCGCTCCTCGGACACGAGTACGACCACCGCTCAAGTCAAGTGCGTTGTTCGCCGGGAGCCACTGCATCTCAGCGTCAGGTGTAGCAATTACGTTGCCCATGGAGAAAGACGTGTCATCATCGACATGAACGTTGCCAGCACCGAAGTCAGATTGCGCACCACCTGTATTTAAGATGAGGAAGTTCACCGCTGCGTTGATGATAGCTGAGCGAACTGCTATTCGGTTACCTGAGACGACCAGTCCTGTCAGTACCTCAACGTCAAGACCGATCCAGTTGGTTGCGATCTCAGAGCCAATACCCAGACCGAAGAGAATAGTCGAAGCATTGACCATGTGAACGCCACGGATGGTTCCGTAGTCTGCGACTGCTGTTGCGTTGCGCGTATTGAAAAGAGGTTGGAGAGTTACTCCAGTAGTGTTGAGGAGATGCAGTTCGTCGCCAGCATTATCGACACGGATGATTGGTGCGAAACTGAGCGCACGATAAGTATTGACTGCGACGGATCCTGCTCCAGTTAAATGATACTGAGCTTGAGCCGCGTAGATGAAACACTGTGAAGGCGCGATGCCCACGCTTGTTGATGCGTATGTCGGTCTCGCAAAGAACAGAGTTTGTACCGCGAAACCGGGAGCGGTTGTCCATCGGAGATTACTGAAGTCATCCACGGCTGATGAGATGAACGTAGCAGCATCAACAACGATTATGTTAGCAAGCTGCATGAAGGTAACGACTCCGGCTCCGGAAGAACCGATTAAGTTCCCCCACCTGACTGCGGCGAAACCAATATCAGTATTCCAATTGAAATCTACAAGAATCGTACCGTGAGTATTGATCGTGCCACGATTAGCAGCCTGTGTTCCTTGGAGATTCAGAATGTTACTCGCGTTGGAACCACCGAAGATTGAGCCGCCGGTAGTACTCAGGCGAATCAAATCAGCGTTGGCAAGATCTCTCACTGCGAAGACGTCACCCGCTACTGTCGCATCGAACGTAACTGGATCCGGTACTGCGTTGACGTTGATCTGCGGTGGGGTCGTTGCGGTGTCGTATGCAATCTGCAACCGCTGCAGTCCCAGAATTGGAGCAAGATCTACACTAATCGGAGACGCTCCGAATGTCTGCGTCAAGTTCAGTATCGTTAGGAACAAGCCGCTCAGGAACATAGTCGTGACGACCTGATCAACTGCCGTTATCGTCTTGGTGCTTCCTACACCACTGGCTGTGATGCTGGCACCTACGAAATCAAGAGAGGTCGCTAACGTCGCTAGCGGAACGCCCTCTTCCTCAACGGTGATGCCAGTGCCGGGAGGGACTGAGTAAGCTCCGGTTTCGTTAAGGAAGTCTGTGGCAGCACCTGCTGCCGACAGGGTGACGCCATTAACCGAAACACCACTGATAGCGGCATCTAGATTAACGATTGGGTCAACCGCAGTTCCCGTGACATTAATGTTGACACCACCGGAAACAGAGTCCACTTGCCCACCAGTGCCAGCCGGAACTGAGTAAGCTCCGGTTTCGTCAAGGAAGTTGGTTGCGACACCAGCCGCAGTGAGCGTCACTGCGTTGACACTTACGCCAGAGATGGCTGCGTCGAGATTGACAATGGGGTCAACAGCGGTGCCGGTGACGTTGATATTTACGCCACCGGAAACAGAATCTACCTGCCCACCTCCGCCTCCACCGGCAAGCCAGTCGTAGTCGTAGTTGTCAGGCGTCAGCTTGGTAAGGACTTCTCCGGTCGCGCCGTCATCCGGGATCTGTATCGCTACAATCCCTGAGAAACCTAGACCCGACTGTGCAGTCATGAGTTACCTCAGACTACAGTGTTGATCAGCTCGCGCACCTTCACGAGCTGGTCTTCTTTCCCTTTAAGCTCATTAGCTCTCGTATCGAGAGCATCAGCTTTCTGTTGGAGTGAGGCTTCCCGACCATCCAACTCACCTGCGCGAGCTTCGTTGGTTCTCTTTTCGGATTCCACGGCAGCAACAGTGTTCTCCGCCCGCGTGAGCGCTAATTTTTCGCTGTCACGTAGGCTTTGCGCCTCTGCCGTTAATGCATCCGCTTCCTGCGTGCTTTTTTCCACGATCAGCTGCGCCTGAGTTTTAGCCTCCTCGACGATAGAGCTGCTTTTATCCAACGCTTCCGCCAACGCTGTGTCAGCTTCCGCTCGGGCCTCCTTAGCCTGCTCTTTGATGATGCCAATCTCGCTAACATCACCGATTACAGCAGCAGCCTCCTGCGCTTTGCGTTGCAGCTCCTCGAAGTCTGCAACCTTCTTCGCAAGTTGGGGTGAGTCTTCAAAAAGGAAACGCGGGACACGAACGAAGTCGCCCCCCGCATGCCCAGCCATGTCTCCGCCTGATAGTCCGTTGCTCATGCCGCTAACCCTGCCTGAACCAGATCAAACTCGCACGTCCCGATGCCAGAATTAGTGAGAAGTCTCACTGCCTGAGGCGGGAACGCCAAGTTGCCGTCTGCATTCGCTGTCTCTCCTGCGAGAGTTGGATGATCGAACCATGTGAGAATTGCGCTCGGGTCTTCCCACGGACTGTCGAACGTATGCTGCACAGTGACGTTCACCGCAGGAGCGGTGAAGATAAGTGCGAGACCGATGCTCGTCGGTGTTACGTTCTTATCGACAGGAATCGGAATCGAACCACCAAGTCCATTGGTGCCAATCTCAATATTGGTTCCAACAGCAGCATCCGCAAAGATCGAATCCACAGTGAGGAAGTCGAGCGCAGTTGCGACGGTCCCAGCAGCGGGACCAGCAATCGTTTCGCTGATCGGACGATTCTGCTCATCAGTACCTGTGATAGTGAAGTTGATGCCACCAAGAGCACCGGCAGACTCCAACTCCACTTGTCGTTGTACATCGAGCGTCGCAGGTGCAACGCCCCCGTCAGAAAAAGCTCCGTTGATCGCAAGGAAGCCAGCGGCTCCTATCTGTTGATCCACACAGATCCCGTTGGGGTCCGCCGCATCCAGCTGTCTAATTTGCTGAATAGGTCTCATGTCAGCTCTCCTTAGCTACGCTCGGTCGCCGCGAAGAGGTAATCGAGGTCCAGAGCTACGGCACCCGAAGCACCTGCAAACACACTGAGCGTCGGAGCCAAAGGTCCAACCGGCAACGTTGATGCGTCGAGGAAGCCCAGAGGCGTACCGTTGGCACCGTAGTAAATCCGAT
>PVMK01145940.1_pt1 | contig 13383 bp, 14 predicted proteins | sample 1853481 | NCBI WGS metagenome assembly PVMK01 (sample SAMN08533507, study PRJNA380276) | Marine sediment metagenome, whole genome shotgun sequencing project.
GGCGCGTATATTAATATTGGCAACATCACTAACCAACCGGTTAATAATAAGCCCCGTTCCCTGTTATTTTTCTATAATGTCCTTAATCCTGGATACACCAATGGTAACAATAATCCATACGCGATTATATAATGGCCAATATGAGGAGAAGGGAGCAAGTTCTGGGATGCCCAGCCAATCAGATATGGGTCGGACAAAAAAGCTATGCCTGTATATAACACAATAGGTGAGGATAGAAAAATAGACTGAAGAGGTTTTTTAATAGCGTCCTTGACCTCAAATAAATTATCTTTAACAGATAGTTTTTTCGATATCGCCAAGTCAAAGATGGTGATCATACCGTGAAAACTAATTACCGCCCAGGCGATGACTACTACCATAGGTTGAAATAATCCCAAAACCAGCCAGAATAGACCTGCTAAATAACCCTTTGTCTTTTTAAGATATGAACCCATGCCCCATAATAACAAAGCCCTGGCAACCGCAAGATGTGGAAATCCCAAAATTCCTAAAAAACCAAAACTTTCAGGCGAGATAAACTCTAATGGTACGGATCCCAGGAAATTTTTTTGCTGTAATAAAACCAGGACCCAACCGCTGCCACCACCCAGGATTATGATAGCCAAGGCCCACATCCTGAGATTCTTATTACGGATGAAGATTGTTATAAAGTCGTAGCTGGCTAAAACAACTAAAAATACACCCAGTATTCTGAATAATTGAAATAAGGCTATCAGCTGCTCATGTTGCCCTGGTCCTGAGGCAAGTTTGCCCAGCAGTATGTACGGCAAGAAAGCGACAACTCCTTGCTGGTTTTGTGAACTGTATGGCGACTTAAACAACCAATCGCCAGCAGCACCTGCGAGCATTTTAGCTATATATGAGTTTCCGTCTTCGACACCAATAACAAATCCTGTAAACCTCCACTCTTCCCCCTGTGAGCTGTATCCGACCAAGTAGGGTATCAAGGTTATCAGAACAACCAATACTGCTAAGATAAGGGCATCTTTTCTGTTTTTCAAATAATTCATAATCTTTTTCGTACTAATATCAACAAGATGTTAATCCAACACCCACCCGCCAACAGCAATCCAATATATATACTCACCGGGTTAAAACTGAACACAACTACATGCTCGCCCTCAGATAACGATACGCTGCGCAAAATATCATAAGCAATATCAATTTTTGTCGGTTCGCCATCAATAGTTGCTGACCAGCCAGGATAAACTATTTCCGATAAGACTAGCTCTCCCGGACCTTCACTCCGGACAACTATCTGATTTGGCTTTTTTGAAATAATAGTTGCTGGCCTTATATTTACAGGTACTGGATCAACTATGGATAAGATCTCGCCCGGAGGTTCAATCCAAGCCATGCCATGATAAGTTCCATTCAGATAAACAAATTTATTTGATCTTTTACCCTGAAGTTTCCAAAGCCAGTTATCTAATTCGTATTCAGAAATGACATATTTAACACCAAGTAATGAAAGATGTTCAGCAGATGGAATAGAACCCGAATTATCCGATTCTGGATGTCCGGTTGCGAAAGGTGGAATCGAGACACTATAACCAGTCGTATTCACCCGCGTACTAATATCCATGAATTCTGAATATGTTTTTAATTGCAAAGGATCTACGCCATCTGCCAGTTCAAGATTATATTCTGCAGCTATTTGCTGGGGAATACTGTACGAAGGAGAATAAATTCTGAAATACTCGCCTTCCAAAGGGAAATATTCTTCAAATGCTTGCCAACTATTTTCATTATCCTCCGCAGCCCTTACCGAATAATTTTTAACATTTACATAGAATAGATCCATTAATAAAAATAAACCTAACAACCAAACCAGAAATTGCCAGTCTTTGTTTTTGATCAGGGGAATCAGGACTAGAGTTGTTATTCCTAAAAATCCTAAGCCCCAAAAAATGAATATGTCCCCACCTTTAAGATTGATCGCAAGTCCGATTATCATAAAAATTGAAAATGATAATATTCCTGCAGCAGTTTTTAGCATTGGTTTATTATCTATCTGCTGTTTTAAAATAGTATCAATTGTGAAGCTAGCGATAACAGCTAGAGAAAAACCCATTAGAAATAATGCTCGTGACGGGACTCTTAATAAGGATATTATCGGAAGATTTGCTAACCAGGGAGCCGACGACAGTCCTACTCCAAGAGACAGGAACACACTGACTATAACGCATATTATCCAGAAGAAATTTTTCTTTCTGAGGTATCTGTCTGCAAACTGAATGATAAAAAGGCTTAGTATTAATCCTCCGGAATACATGAACCATTCGATATTTCCCCCGTGAGATGGAACTATTATTCCCATCAGCTTTTCCGCAGGTAGTGATGATACCAGCATATCGTTTATGTTCATCGTTGATCTGGTAGCCAATTTGCTTAATTCAATCAGCGGAAGGATCAATGGTGACGCAATAAGTAAAGCTGCCAATCCAGCTTTACTAAAATAAATAAGTTCCTCCCGCCATTGATCGAATTGTCTATGCGCAATTGAATATCCGATCCAGAGAACACCAGCATATACAGCCCAACGGGGATCAGCAAGGAACAGCATAGCTGCTGCAACACCGGAGATCCAGCCAATTCGATCTTTTTTTCTAGCTACAAACAACCAGGGGGTCCAGGATATCGCATATATAAGAGTTATGTGTCCGGCTCCATAATGAGCAGTAATTTTGGGCATTAGGCCAAAGGCTAAAGCTCCCAACAAAGCTGGGATATCGCTTACTCCCTCTTTTTTTAAGAATATGTAGAATCCCGAGGAACCAAAAATGATGTGCAGGGCCAGAACAATGCTAATTCCTTCCGGCAGCGGGAAAAACATCGCCAACCAACCCGGAAGATAAAACACGCCAGCAAGAGGATTTGCAGAAAATGGCATTCCAGAATAAATCAAGGACGACCACAAAGGAAGAGCTTGATGATTGACAAGTGAGGTTTTGAGATATTGTGTATATGGATAGTGCGTGATCAGCAAATCAGTATAAGGTGCATCATCTGAAGGAAATGGAATGCCTCCCAGAATACCTGGCAGATATATAAGCGCGGGTAATAATAACAAGAATGGAGGCACCCAGCCAGTTATTGATTTATATGTGTTTCTTTTCTGGTTTTTACTCATGGCAAATCATTCTGATAAAGAAGGATTTTTGAATTTTCGAAAACGATCCTATAAGCACCCGCCATCAAAGCTTGTTTATTGGCAAATTCATGTCCTTTTTGGATCAAAATATAACTATCTTTCTTTTCGTCAAAAGATCTATAAGGAGTTTCTCTTCCATTTGATCCTGAAAGAAAGCATTGATAAATTTGAGCTCACCTTCTGCATTAACTGTTTCAAATGGGTGTCCGTATATTACTCTTCGGCCGGTCAGGGAAGGAATCAGCAAGCCAGCTGACTTGTCAGTTAAAAATAAATCGTCAGGGTCAGTATTTCTTGTGATCCACTCCAATGCCATTTCTAATTCTGCAGAAAAATATATATTTTTATCTTGCAAAACTGATGCCTGAATGCCTGACATAAGTACTATCAGGTTGGTTGGCAAAACCAATACAAATAATATCCAGATGCTAGTTCTAAAGTTCACCCGGTATTTACTGATAAGCTGCTTTAAACCCAGGACAGCCAATCCTGCCAGAGGAACATAAATACCGGTTAAAAATCTGCGCTGTAAATTCCATGGTATCAACAACAATCCAATACAAGAAATCGCCAGACAACGAGTGTTCTACCGATTTCGGATTTCAATGACTCTTTGATGCCGAAACCAGCCAGGATCAAAACAGGTGAAAAAGCCAGGACAAAATCTATTGCTGATGGAGGAGGAGTGAGGTTCTGAGCGTTCCAGTTCGATAAAACAGGGTCATTAAGAATGCTGGAATATTGGTACATAAGAATCAAACCTCCCCCAATAGCTGAGCCTATAAGGCTCGGCATATATATGATTTTCCTAAAGTCCTCTAGATTATATCTCTCGAGGTTGAAAATTTTCTGAGCCACCCTCGCAAACACTATTACCAGAAAAATCACAACAGCAAACGGCTGCACAATGGACAGGATAAGTCCAAAAAATATATTTCTTTTTATTCCAGCCTCACCTGGCAGAAGCATACAAATCATAATCCCCAATCCTAAGGGGAAGTGCGAATTAGCATACATGGACAAAAAAGGATAAGCTTCAGCTACCCAAAAATCACTTGTGAACTGCCTGCCAAAACTCCTATCCAACCCAACCCGATCCAAATATCATTAAGCAGAAAACCACCAACTGATATTTTTTTTCAGTGAATAGTATTATTGATAATTTCCAAAGTGAATACAGCAAAACGATTGAACCTATCAAACGAAAAATATGAAAAACCAGAATTAGAGGCAAATCCAATATTCTCGCAATGTGGCCAAGGCTAATATATAGAATAAATAGATAGGCTCCCTCTCCTGGTTCTGCTGTGTACGGCAGTAGGAATTTCCAATTTCCCTGAAATCCTTGTTGCATTTTCGCTAAATAAGAATGACCGTCGATCGGATTCAGCAAAAAGCCCCCAAATACCCACTGATTATTTCCCCCCTGGAAGGCAAATAGGTACGGGATGGAAATTAAAACAAGAGCCAGTATACCCACCCATATAAAGCTTCGCTTTTCAATCATGTTTGTATTTTATCAGTTTTTCAATCTCCCCCTTGCTTTCACGAACTTACACATCTATAATCTCAACAAGATCAAACACAGATGAGGAAATCCATTTAATGAGCCGGTCCAAAACATTGTACCAACTTCAGCGATTCGATTCTGAGCTAGATAAATCCTCAAAAAGAATCCGTGAAATCGTGCAGCTAATAAACGATCGCCAGGAACTTAATATTGCCATTGAGGACCAGGTCGATGCAGAAAACATACTTACTGATAAACAAAAATTGCTCAACCAGGCCGAAATCTTGGTCGCAGATCAGAGTTTAAAAATAGAACAAAATCAAAAAAAACTTTACAGCGGTGCAATCACAAATCATAAAGAGCTTGAGGATCTGCAGCGAGAATCAAAATCTCTGCAAAAATACCTTTCTGTGCTAGAAGAACTTCAATTGGAAGCCATGCTTGAAACAGATCAAGCCCTGTCTGTATATGATAAAGCCGCTTCCCATGTTGAGGAATTATCGACCTCTAAATCATCCCTTGACCATATTTTAGGAGAGGAATCAACCACTCTCGAAAATACCGTTATCCGGATCCAAGAAGAAATGAAGATATACTTGAGCAAAACAGAAATTCCTGATCTTCCAACTTATCAGTCATTGAGAAAATCGTTAAATGGTATTGCAGTAACATTGATGGTTTCGAGCAGCTGTTCCTCCTGCGGTTCATCAATTCCATCCGCTATTGCACAAGAAGCCCGCTCTCCCACAAAACTTGCAAACTGTCCTACCTGCAAAAGAATTCTCCACCCCGGATAGATATATAAAAAAGGGAACCAATTATGGATCGCTTTTTGCCGAAGATATTTATTGATTACAGCTCTTTTTGGGCTGGCGCTTTACTGGCCACGTTAATCCTATATCTATTATTAAAATTTCGATCAAATGTCAAAATTGCATTCAATCGTATCCGCGGAAAAGTTTTAGTTTTCAGAGACAAACTATCCGTCGCGTCCGAAAGTGATTATATTAATATTCTCTATAGATATGTACAGGGTTTACACACCACATCTAATTTGTTTCCGCTGGATAAAATATCTATTGCGCCTAAATGCATCGCGCCTCCGCCAGCAATCTTCCCGGGCCAGGTAAGCCTGGATCCAAGTTTAATCCAGCAAACTATTGGACATGATCCCTTTCTCCCGGATCTGGCCGTTGAGTACTTCTCCCCTACAATCAGCCTGCTTGATGCGCTTTCCACTGACACCAGCATATTCCTGGTTGGTCTGCCTGGTACAGGTAAAACTGTTGCTATAGCTGACTGTATAAGCAAAATGATCAAAATGAGACCTGAGGAAACCGGATCGATCAGGAAAATACCCTTCTACACAAAAGCCCACCACATTCTAGCTCAATTTCCCGGCAGCGATCTACTGACCATAATCTTAACGGCCATCCAGGAAAATCCATTATTTAATACCATTCCAAGTTTTCCCAAATTCCTTACCTCAACAATTAATGCAGGTCAAGCTGTATTGTTTATCGATGACCTAGACTTGCTGAATTATACAGACACTAATCGAATTGCGAATTTTTTAACCGCTCTTAGAAAAAGCCTGCCAAATCTTCAACTGGTGGTTACAGCAACTCCTTCCTGTCTGGGATATCTCCAAAATCTCCATTGGAATTTGTCTCAATTGCTCCTTGGGGAGACAAGGAAAAGTACGCCTTCCTGAAAAAGTGGTCATAGCTTTCAATATCAACAGGTAACTCGGAATCCCAACAATCTACCAAATCCACGACAATAAAAGATTCAATGCTAGTTGTCAGTGATAATTTTTCAACTCCACTTGAATTTGTCCTAAAAACCTGGTCTGCTTATGCAGGAGATCTAACTGGACCAGCTTCTCTAAATGCAGTTGAATCTTATTTGAAACGAGTTTTTTTAACAAATACCAAAAGCTCGCTTCGCACTCTAGAAATCATTGCATTTCATAATCTTAAACAGGAAAAGAGTTCTTTTACAAGAAAAGATATTCGGTCCTGGTTTTCTGAAGGAAAGGAAAATTTCGATTCCACTACCAGAGGGGAAAAAACCAGCCCGCTGACACCTGTACTCCAAGCCGCTCATGATTCTGGGATTCTCCAACGGGATGGCGCTGATGGTTTCTATTTTTCTGATCCCACAGTCGGAGGGTATTTAGCGGCTAAGGGTTTAAGCAAAGCAAGCCATCAAGTAATTATTCAGATCCTGAAACAACCAGGATGGGCCCTTTTCCATGAGGCGATGCGCTTTTTTGCTGGTTTCATTGATGTTGAACCATTTCTTTCTCAGATAAAATCAGATTCATCACTGCTTAAAGAAATGCTCATTAGATCATGTTCCTGGCTTAACTACACAGAAAATAACAAGCCAAGCGAAATAGAACTCCTAAAAACAATCACGCGTGAAATACACACAAATCCGTCATATTTGATAAAACTTCGCCTTGTGGTCTCTCTGGCTAAGTCTGGAAATCCTAACTCAAAAAGCGTCTTCCACCACCTTCAAAAATCACAAGACCTTGACACACGAAGGGCTGCAGCTCTTGGATCTGGACTGATCAAAGACCTTGATGCGGTTCCCCAATTAATCGCTCAACTAAACGATGCGTTTCCTGCTTCAACAGCTGCATGTTATGCTCTCGGTAAAATTGGTTCCCCCCGTTCCCTTGAAGCTATTGCAGATGGCTTGCTCCATGGAAATGAACTACTCCGCAGAGCGGCAGCTGAATCTCTGGCTCAAAATCGTAGCGAAGGACATCCTGCGTTGAGGGAGGGCGCCTCAATGAAAGACTTGTTAGTACGTTATGCGGTTGTTCACGGTTTGAGTATGATCGCTGAAACCTGGGCAATTGATATACTTGATGGTATGCGGATTGACGAGGACGAATGGGTAGTGCGCGATTTAGCTAAACATGTCTATGAAATTCACGAAAAAGGTTCACCATATCGCCCTCACAGCACTTCACCTTCATATTTAGCCCCCTGGCTGCATGAATTTACATCTAAGCAGGAATTGCCTGCTCCAACACCTGAAAATGCCTTAGAAGTGCTCCTCCAAGCTCTGGAAACTGGATCTGATGAGCAAAAACAAGCTGGTTTGATCCAATTGAAGTCCGAAGGCAATCCTGAGATCATTCCTGATTTATCCAAGCTCTACCAACACCCCAACCCAGTTATTCGTCAACAGGCAATGCTTGCCGTATGGCTCTGTTTGCCTCCCGGGTTTACTACGCAAAGAAAATCTGATTCCCAAGAATAAATACCTGGTCATAAATAAAAACAACCTCATGAATTTTCTCATGAGGTTATTAAATATTCCAACATGTCATGAAATTATATTTAATATTTTTTCTTGAAGGTCTTCTGGTGCAATGTCAAGGATAGAAATAATTTTATCTCTATCTTCCCCTCCGGCAATTATGTCAAATCTTTTCCTTTCAATGCCAAGCTGTTTGGCTAAATACGTTATTACCTCATTGTTTAAATCCAAGGGATTGTTCATAATAGTGAGAACGACAGTGCCATCCTTCAACACTCTATCAATTTTATTATGCTTGCCGCCTACAAAAACCCGTATTGCTAGAGCAGCGCCAATCTCCCCGTCGTGAAAGTGAAATTCTCTACCGATCATGCCAGTACTCCATTATTTAAATAATATTCAATAACACCCTCGCAAGAATCTCAACCAGGATCATCAATATCACTGGACTGAAATCAAATCTTCCAAAAGAAGGGACGATTTGCCTGATTGGCTTCAGCAATGGCTCAACCAATCTGTCTATTGATTGCCTGAATGGATGGAAAGGATCCATAAAATACGAAAGTATAATTTTTAACAATATCAATAACAACAGCGTTTGTTCAATTACAATAATAATAGTTTCAATAAGCATCATAAGTTATCCCTAACGTCCTCCCACTATAGCAGATCCCACACGCAATATGGTTGCGCCTTCTTGTACCGCCACCTCAAAATCTCCGCTCATTCCCATTGACAAACCCAGATCATTTACCTGAGGAAACCTGTCAGACAGTATATCTCTGATTTTTTTTAGTTTCCGAAAACAGGATCGGGAGTTTTCGGGATTTGATGAATATGGCGCGATAGTCATTAGCCCTCTCACTGATAGAGCGGGCATTCCCAGTATTCTTTCGAAATCCTGGATAAGTACAGTATAGTCGTTTTCGCTCCGGATAGCCCAGCCATGTTTTGTGGATTCTCCACTGACATTCAGCTCAAGATAAATAGACAGTTTTTTGGAAACCTGCTGAGCTATCTTCTGTAGTTCTATTGTTAATGATAATCTATCAACAGAATGAATAGTATTAAAATTATAGATGATTTTTTTAGCTTTTTTTTGCTGAATGGATCCAATCATATGCCAGTCAATCTCATAATCTTTGAGAATTTCCTGTTTAAATAGAGCCTCCTTCAGGTAACTCTCCCCTATTCTTGTAACTCCCAGCTCAACAAGGTTTTTTATAACGGCAGCTGATTTACCTTTTGTAACGACTACAAGGTCAATGCATTCCGGATCTCTGCCAGATTTTAAGGCAGATTGATTAATTCTTTCCCTTATTTCTTCAAGCTGTTGCTTTAACTTTTCTTGGCTATAATTATCCATTGAATGATTCTTGTTTTAAACTTACAACAGCAGCAAATCTACCTGTTCGTCCATTTTCAGCCCTATGCGAAAACCATTCATCGGTATGACAGCCAGTGCAAATATTAGAAATTTCTATAGACGTAACACCCGCTTTTTCGAGAGATATCTGATTTGCTTTCCACAAATCTAATTTTACACCATCTGTTGAATCGATCAGAATTTGATTCCAGTTCAAAGGGAAAGCCTCTTTTATATCAGAGATGACATCCTCACCCACCAAATAGTGGTCCGGCCCAATAGAAGGACCGATTCCAACAATCAGATCTGAGGGCTTGCTTCCAAATCTCTCCTCCATTTTCCTGACTGTTTTCAGGGATATCTCTTGAACGGTTCCCTTCCAACCTGCATGAGCTATACCAGCTATTCTTAGAATTGGATCATAAAAAATAATAGGTACACAATCTGCAAACCTCATCATTAAGATCAATCCCAGTTTATTCGTGATAATTGCGTCTCCATGATAAATACCATCCATGGCTTGTTCAGCAATAATTACATCTTTTGAATGAATTTGACGAATTTGGACCAATTCGTCATTGGACCCACCGATTGATGCAAGAAGCTTGGAAAGGTTATTTTTTACCCTTTCCTCCGCGTCGCCTACAGTGCCGCCCAAATTCAACGAACTCCATGGCTCAGGGCTATTCCCACCTAACCTGGTAAAAACAGCCTGAAAAATCCCCGGAAAAAGCAGTGATTCGAATTGATAATATCGCAAATCGTTATTATCGCGTTTAATCATTCAGTGTTTTCAACTTGGGAGGCTCTTAATTTGACAGTCAAAAGCTTTCGGGTGTCCGCCATAGAATCCTCAACAATCGGATACCCAAACCATGCAGTTGTAAAGCCAAATAATCCCCCAGTAATGGTTCTCAACAGAGGTGTACTTTCACGGATGGGTATTATATCCCAAGGCAATTGGCTGACTAACTGGCTGACTCCATCCAACCCTATCGGTACTAATCCAAGAAGAAACCAAACAGCAATAGGCAATCCTGGAATCTTCTTGCCTGAAATTGAGAATATCAACCCAAACAATAAAATACCCGTATAAATCGCAATATCTCGTTGACAAAGGGCGGTTTTAAAGCCTAATACCTCATTTCCCAAGAAATTGATTGCAGTATCTAAATCAAAAGCATCAAAACCAGTTGCTTCTTCGTAAGTTATCAGGCCATCCACATCAGCAAATACCCTAGGATACGCAGCTTGTTCTCCTAGAATAAACCAGGATCTGTAAGATAACTGGTGGCATAGCCGTCCGTAAACTGTATATATCAATTTTGCCGGGGTTAAATTTCCGTTTGACTGTAGTATTGGTGCCAAAAATGCCAGCCCAACATATATCAAAACAAAACCATTAAACACTACCATGTAGCGCCTGGATAGCCAGTGAAATAAACGATCGGCGAAAGACACCTCTTTTCCTCTTTTTATTCTTTTATGGTGAGTTTCTTCATCAATCATATCCAATTGACCCAATCTATCCTGGGCTGCCCCAAATGTCATCTTAATTGTTTTTAGATCAAAGGGAGCTTTGATCTTATAGGGCCCAATTTCAAGTACAGGTATTTTGTCTACAAATTCTGACAGCCCTTCTTTTTCAACATCAATTTGAACCAGCCGATGGGGATATTTTTCCTGCAATCTATTGAGGTCCTCCTCTGCTTTTGTGCAGAGTGGGCAATTCTCACGCATATACAAAGTTACTGTCAACATAAACAATTCCAATCCAGATTAAAGACCGCTAAAAACGCTTCCAAATCTGGTCAGGTATATGGTTATTTGTTCAAATATTCCAAAAAACAACAGTAGTCCGACGGTGATCATAATCACGCCCATGGCAATTTCAGTATAGTGCATCACTTTGCCATATTTTTTCAAGGTTGTCGTTACCCAACCAACACCTAAAGCAGCAATCAAAAATGGAATAGCCAACCCGGCCGAATAAGCCGCCAGTAAAGTACCCCCGGTCAATACCGATCCACCGCCCAATGAAAATGTTAATATAGCGCCAAGAACTGGTCCAACACAAGGTGACCAGCCTGCAGAAAAGAATATTCCCATTAATATTGACGATAGATAGCCTTTTCCACGCTGAGGTTTAGATTGTTTTCTGGTGTCATATTGAAGGAAAGGAATTCTCCAAATTCCAGTCATATGTAGACCAAAAATAACTACTACAACACCGCCGATCTTCTCCAACCAATCCTTGGCTCCGGTTATCAAGCTTCCCAGGGCTGATGTAGCAATTCCCAAGGCGATAAAAACGATGCTGAATCCGATGACAAAAGCTAAACCATGAGAGAATACTGACCAGCGGTTTGATTTCACTTCATCTCCTTCAAAAGCAGATCTTCCACCCAAGTACCCAACATATGCAGGCACTAGCGGTAGAACACATGGAGATAAAAAAGACGCTAATCCTGCGATAAAGGCTGTGCCAAAACTCAATAAGCTTATATTGTCCATAAAAACTCCTCATTTTGCAGTGATACGCAAAATTGGAAATACACAAATTTAATTAGTATTCAATGACTTTAACAGGCGTGCCAATGGTTCCAGAAACCGTTATATCCCCTTCCTGATAAGGTGTCACTGGAGAAGCCCATCTAAATATCCATTTCGCGTCTTCTGGTGAGGCATTGACACACCCATGCGAAGATGGTTCTCCAAAATTATTATGCCAGAAAGTTGAATGAATCGCTATTCCTGAACCAAGGAAGAATGTAGCAAAACCTATACCTGGAATCATCCAGCCAGCCAGGTTCGTTCCTCTGGCCATCTGGATCGAATGCAGTTTTCTCCAGATATAAAAACCTGGAGATCCGTACCCAGTTAATGGTGTTGTATTTGGAATTTTTCCCGATGCTATCCTGCAAAAATATACTTCCCTGCCATCCTCATAACAAGCCAGGGTTTGGCGGGAGTCAGTAACATCCACAACGATCTGTTTATTTTCAACTTCTGGTCTGATCGGAGCCAATTCACTACTGGACAGCGGTCGAAATGCTTCAGCAGGAGCCCAAAATAAATCTCCCGGGTTTCCATAACGCTCGTTTATCCTGTACCAGGTTTGACCATCGCTGTCCGTGTCAATCAGATCAACCCAAAGGATCTGGCTGTAATAAAAACGGGGAGGAAGATTTTTACTTGTCTGTAAAACCCACCACGATGATCGGGAGGGAGGATTATCCAGAATTGCGTTTACCCAGGGAACTGTAACTTCAACCCAGATACCATCCATGCCATCTGGAATTCCCTCAACGGGTGGGTTTTCAATATTACGGACAGGCTGAACATTTGGTCCCCAGATATATCCATCATCAGTTTCAACCCAGCGTTGATTATTCCTGAATGGCCAGGTTCCAAGCACCTCGCGATGCCAGGGAACAACAGCATCCTCATAATAACTCCCGACATTAGGAGAATCATAATCCGGCCTAAGCTTGATATCCACCATACCTACAGCAATTCTCCCGATTCTTTCCGTATCCGGAAAATAAGTTTTTTGCATTGAATAAATATCTGGTTTCAGCACGGCCGCGCCAGCTGCAATAGCAGTTGTATTAAGAAAATCTCGTCTGCTATATCGTGTCCTACTTAAGGGTTGTTGATTGCTCATGGGCGTATTTAACCTTGTTATTTAGATCCTGGATTCATTAATCCAGGAATAGTTTCATCTGCCGCTGCGTTCTGATAGTATTGAACACCTTGAACCAGAGCTGCCGCACAATTACCCACTCCAATAATCGCAGTACGAACTTTATTCTTCGACATTCACATTCCTTTGATAACCGCCTCTATTATATAACCTTTAACTACATTAAATAGGGATTCTCAGATTCACCGTTGATACCCCTGGCTTCTTGCATCATTTTGACGAGTTGAACTGTTTGTTTCTTTCCAACTACATAGATTTTCGATTCAATAGCAGGCTATTACCGATCACAATCACATCACTTACAGCCATAGCTCCAGCTGCAAGAATCGGATTCAATAATCCAA
>PVMK01121026.1_pt1 | contig 13380 bp, 12 predicted proteins | sample 1853481 | NCBI WGS metagenome assembly PVMK01 (sample SAMN08533507, study PRJNA380276) | Marine sediment metagenome, whole genome shotgun sequencing project.
TCGCCGAGCCATGGCCTGGCGGAGTGGGCGGCGTGGCCGGTGAAGATCACGTCGGCATTGAACGCCCCGTTACACCCAACCTCGACACCCAGATCGGTGGGTTCGAGCACGATCGCCAATTCCGAGTCGCCGAGCCAGTCGACGGCGTTGAGCACGTCCTCGAGCCCGTTCTCGGCGATGGGCCCCTCCTCCTTGTCGTAGAACACGCCGACCACATCGAAGGGACCGGCAACGATCTCGGGATCTTCGAGGAGATGGACCATGACCGCCACCCCGGCCTTCATATCTGAGGCGCCGAGCCCGTGAATCCGGCCGTCACCCATCGTGGCGGTAGCGTTTCCCTGCACCGGCACCGTGTCGGTGTGCCCGTACAGGGCAATGAGTGGTTTCCCGGTCGGCTCCCCAACCACAAGCGCATTCCCGATCCTCTGTGTTGGGAGCCTCCCGGAGAGACGGAATTCGAGAGCAGTGGTGATCTCCTCTTCGTCGCCGGTCACGGACGGAATGTCGATGAGCTCGACGAGGGTGTCGACCAGGCTCACACCTCGACCTCGAAGATGCGGAGGGCGTCGTTGAGCGACGTCTTGCGATCGGTCGACTCGGAGCGGTACCCGATAAGCAGTGGCGCCTGGAGATGATGGATCCCGGAAGGAAACTCCTTGGGCCGCGTGCCGGGGACGATGACTGCGTTGGCAGGGACTCTTCCCCGGATGGGGATCGGCTCGGAACCGGTTACATCGATGATTGGCACCGACGCCGACAGCGTCGTGTTCGCTCCCAGCACTGCGCCCTTTTCGACGATGACCCCCTCAACGACGATCGACCTGCTCCCAAGGAACGCCCCGTCTTCGATGATCACCGGCCGTGCGTTCGGCGGTTCCAGCACACCGCCGATGCCGACACCGCCCGAGATATGCACGTCGCGCCCGATCTGGGCGCAGGAGCCCACGGTCGCCCAGGTGTCGATCATGGTTCCCGATCCCACATAGGCCCCGATGTTGACATACCCCGGCATCACCACGACGCCAGGCTCACAATATGCCCCGTATCGAACCGTGCCAGGGGGCACAACGCGAATCCCCGCTGCCTCGAGGTCGGTCTTGGTCGGAATCTTGTCGCGATACTCGAACGGTCCTGCGGTCATCGTCTCCATTCCGGCGAGCCGGAAGTAGAGGAGGATTGCTGCCTTCACCCACGCGTTGACCAGCCAGGTGTCGCCGATCTTCTCAGCGACCCTGACCTCGCCGGCATCGAGCGCCTCGATCGTCCTCCGAACCGCCGGCTCTGCCTCATCGAGGAGCGACAGATCCTCATATGCAGCGTCGATGATTTCGTTGTCGGCCATGGCGGGGATATTAAGAAGTCGCAGGTCACAAGTCGCAAGTCAGGAGTCGCAGGTCACGAGTCGCAAGTCGCAAGTCGCAGGTCAGCCGAGCACCGAGCGCAAGGTGTCGGCCGCAGCCTCACACTCGTCCAGGGCGGGCACCAGCGCCAGACGGAGATACCCATCCCCGCCGGGACCGAAGAACCGGCCGGGTGAGACAACGACTCCCTTGTCGAGCAGCCGATCAGAGATAGCCAGATCCTCGTCTACAGCAACCCACAGGTACAGGCCTGCCTTAGCGCCGGCCACCTCGAGCCCGAGGTCATCGAACGCGGCGCTGAGTATTCGCCGCTTCTCGGCAAAGATCTTGCGCCGCTCCGCCACGTGAACGTCGTCTCCCCAAGCGGCGATGGCCGCCGATTGTACGAACTCCTGCGAAGCCGTACCAGTGGTGGATCGCAACGCCCGCAATGCAGCGATGGCCTCGGCATCTCCGACCATGGCCCCCGACCGATATCCTGTCATCCCGGACCGCTTGGAGAGGCTCAGGTACACGATGGCGCCCGGTAACCCCTCGCCGGCGACTTGGAGAACCGATGCCGGACCCTTCGGGTAGGCCGCTTCCTCGTATATATCCGCGTAACACTCGTCGGACAGCAGCAGCACGTCTTCATCCCGGGCTCGCTCGTAGAGCCCAGCCAGATCCCGCTGGCTGGACACAGCGCCGGTGGGATTGTGCGGCGAGTTGGTCCACACCATCCGGGCCCGACTCCAGGCTTCGTCCGAGATGTTGTTTGCGCGCAGAACGAAGTCGCCGCTCAGTCGTACCGGAACGGCATCCGCCCCGGCGAACCGGGCGCCGCGCTCATAGATGGGATAGCCCGGAGTCGGGTAGACGACGGTATCCCCCGCGTTCCGGTCGATGAACGCGAGCGGGGTGGAGAAGATCGCCTCCTTCGCACCGCTCGTAGGCAGCACTTGGGCGTCGGGGTCGACGGTGACGCCGAAGCGCCGGTCGACATAGTCGGCCACAGCAATGCGGAACGATGCCAGGCCCCCCGAGGTCGGGTATTGGGAGATCTCGGGGACGGCGTCCTTCAGCGCGTGGGTGATGAGAGGTGGTGTCGGCTCGCGAGGGTCACCGATCGAGAAGTCCACGACCGGGAGCCCGGCATCGCGGCGGTCGCGTGCCCGGGCCTGAATAGTGGCGATCGGGTAGTCGCCGAGCTCTTCGAAGACCGGGTTGAGTCGCATCGGTGCAGTCTCCAGGCTTCTTACACACCATGCAAGTACGCAAAGGGCGAGGACACGATCGACAGCCACGAGCCTGGTCTACTCTCGATCGCCGATGAACCCAACCAGGTACCGCGCCGGTCTACTCGTCCTCGGTATCGCCTTCATCGCGGTGGTGCTCGGTGCCGTGTTGTGGGCCCCACAGGGGGACCCGTCGGTTCTGCCGAGCGCCGTCGACCGCGTCGAGCCGGCGGACAGCGACCTGCTATTCGGCCAACCCCGCCTGGTCCTCGACATGGCACCTGGCTATCGCGCCACGCTGGTCGTGGACGGCATCCCCATTCCCGACGAGCAAGTCAACTGGACGCAGGCTACCGGGTTGCACGTGTTCGAACCGGGGCCGGAGAAAGTCGTCGTCTCTTGGACGCCGGGGTTCCACTCTGTCGAGGCCTCGTGGGGTGGGCCGCCGGGTGCCCCGGATCCGGGGAACCTGACGTGGTTCTTTCGGGTTCAGTAGACGGACCGTATTACGTATTACGTATCACGTATCACGAATTCGGAACCGGCCACATCTCGGCCACATCTCTTCCTGAGCCTTCTTTGTGTAGTACGTGATACGTGATTAAAGCGGACTACGTTATTTCTAGGACCGATGGTCCTTCCTCGAGCAGCCTGACGAACGTCGGCTCGTCGATGAGCGGGACGCCTCGTTCCTCGGCATGGCGCGCCTTGGATCCAGGCGAGTCGCCGGCCACCACCGCAGAGGTTCTGCCGGACACCGATCCGGTCACCTTGCCGCCACGATCCTCCACGGCGGCCTTGGCCTCTTCCCTGGAGAACCCGTCGAAGGTGCCGGTGAGCACGATCGTCACTCCCTCCAGCAAATCGCCTGCCTGCACGTTATCGATCGGGTCCTCCATCCGTACCCCGGCGGTGCGCAGTTTCTCGACAAGCTCCTGGTTGTCGCCGTCGGCAAACCAATCGACGACCGCGGTGGCGATTTCGGGGCCGACCCCGTCGATGCCGGTGATGTCGTCCTCGGTGGCGGCAGCGAGGGTGGCGACGGTGCGGAAGCGGCGTGCCAGCACCCTGGCCACGGTCCCCCCAACGTGGTCGATGCCAAACCCGGCGAGCAGTTTCCCCATCTCCCGATCCTTTGCTGCATCTATAGCGGAGAGCAGGTTCCCTACGGAGACCTCACCCCAGCCTTCCCTCCCCAGCAGGTCGTCCGGCTCGAGGGTGAAGATGTCGGCGGGGTCATGGATGAGCGACTCGGTGAGCAACAGGTCGATCGTCTTGTAGCCGAGGCCTTCGATGTCCATTGCTCCGCGACCGGCGAAGTGGGCGAGGTGTTCCCTCAGGCGGCTGGGGCAGGTGTAGCCGCCGGTGCACTTCGCCTTTGCCTCCCCCTCCGGCTTGATGATGGGATCCCGCAGAACGGGCAGCGCTTCGGCATCTTCCACACCCTCGCCCCCGTCGGTCGCTGCGACAGGATCGGGCCGACTACCTCGGGAATCACGTCGCCTGCCCGGCGCACGATCACGATGTCGCCCTCACGGATGTCCTTGCGATGCACCTCGCCTTCGTTGTGGAGGGTTGCGTTGGGGACCGTGACCCCCCCGACGAACACCGGCTCGAGCACGGCGTACGGGGTGACCGCACCCGTTCGCCCAACGTTGATGCGGATCTCGCGCAGGAGGGTCGTCTTCTCCTCGGGGGCCAGCTTGTAGGCGACGGCCCAGCGCGGGCTCTTTGCAGTGAATCCGAGGGTCTGCTGGTCGGCGAGCGGTCCACCTTGACCACCACTCCATCGGTCTGGTAGTCGTGAGCGTGCCTGGCCTCTTCGGCGGTGCGCACGTAGGCCTCGACTCCTTCGATGTCGGTCACCGTCTTGTTGGCAGGGTTCACCGTCAACCCGAGGTCCCTCAGCCATGCCATCTGCTCGGTATGGGTGCCGAACGCAGCGCCGCCCTCGAGGTACCCAAGCTGGTACACCCAGATCGACAGCTGACGCTCCGCGGTTGCGGCCGGGTCCTTCTGCCGCACCGAACCAGCTGCGGTGTTGCGCGGATTTACGTACGGGCGCTCGCCGAGCTCGGCCTGTCGCTTGTTCAGCTCGTCGAATGCGGACACAGGCATGTAGATCTCGCCGCGAACCTCCATCACCGACGGCGCGTCACCCCGCAGCACCAGCGGCACCGCGCTGATCGTGCGCACGTTGGCGGTGATGTCCTCGCCGATCTCACCGTCGCCGCGGGTCGCCGCTTTGACCAGGCGCCCATCCTCGTAGGTGAGAGAGATCGCCAACCCGTCGATCTTCAGCTCGCACGAGTACGCATCCGGTTCCTTGCCGAGGAGCCGGACCAGACGCTCCTGCCATGCTTCGAGATCCTCCAAGTTCTCCACGTTGTCGAGCGAGAACATTCGCTCGCGGTGGGTCACCGGGGCGAACAGATCGGATGCGGGGCCTCCGAGCCGCTGCGTTGGCGAGTCCGGTGTCACCAACTCGGGATGCTCGGCCTCGATGGTCTGCAGCTCACGGAACAACGTGTCGAACTCGATGTCTGCGATCTCCGCATCATCGAGGACGTGGTAGCGGTAGTCGTGGTAGCGGAGCGTCTCTCGCAGCTCAGCGGCGCGGGAGGCGTCGTCAGCCATCGGTGCGGAAGATGTCGTCGATCACCCCGCCGCCGAGCACCTCTTCGCCATCGTAGAAAACGGCCGATTGCCCGGGCGCGGGTGCCGGTGTCCTCCGGTGGAAGGAGACCCGCCAGCCACCAGGTTTGTCATCATCACCCTGGATCGTCGCCGGAATCGGCTTCGACCGGTAGCGCACCTTGACGTCCACGTGACCGGCCGCCGGTGGATGGCCGGCAACAAACGTCACCCCCGAAACCATGCACCCGTCGACGAGTAGGTCGTCATGGGTGCCGACGACCACCTCGGCGGAGGCTGGGCGCACTTCGACGACGTAGCGAGGTTCGCCGAGTGCGATGCCGAGGCCCTTGCGCTGGCCAATGGTGAAACCGGTCGTTCCCTGGTGGCTGCCGAGCACAGTCCCATCGGTGGCGACGACCGTCCCCGGCCTTGCGGTTTCGGGGAGGGCGGCGTCGAGAAAGGAGCGGTAGTCGCTCTTCACAAAACAGAGGTCCTGGCTGTCGGGCTTGGCGGCGGTGCGCAACCCCAGCGCTGCCGCCCGCTCCCGCACCTCGGTCTTGGTCATCTCCCCGATCGGGAACCGGATACGCGATAGCTCGAACTGGCCGAGCATGTGCAGCACATACGACTGGTCCTTGTTCCCATCGACAGCGCGGAGCAAATGCCATCCGGTCTCGTCCCCGCGAACTCTGGCATGATGCCCGGTGACCAGGACATCGGTGCCGAGGGCATCCATCCGGTCGAACAGAGCGGAAAACCGCACCTTTCTATTGCACTCGATGCACGGGTTCGGAGTTCGACCGGCCAGGTAAGCCTCTCCAAACGGCTCGACAACGGCGCGGGTGAACTCGTCGACATAGTCCAGCACGTAATACGGCACGTCGAGCTGGGCGGCGACGCGCCTGGCATCCTCGGCGTCGGCGACGGTGCAGCAGCCGGCGGTCGGCATCTCTCCGTCCGGTCCCACCCATTGCTTCAATGTCACTCCGATGACCTCGAACCCTGCCTCCTGCATCAAGGCGGCAGCGACCGACGAGTCGACGCCTCCAGACATCGCGACCAAGGCTTTCATTGAAGCGTCTCCACGACGTCGGCAACCACGTTGGCGGCCGCGCCTGCAGTATCGGTGACGTCGCTCCAGCCAAAGCTGAACCGCACCGCCTCGGCACCCTGATCCGGCGGCACGCCCATCGCCTCCATCACGTGGCTGGTGAGCTGCGCCCCGCTGTGACAGGCCGCGCCGGCGGCTGCGGCGATTCCGGCCTGGTCGAGCCTGATCAGCAGGGTTTCGGACCGAACACCGGGAAACCGAAGGTGGGCGTGTGAGACGAGACGCTCGGTGTCGACTCCGGTCACGTCGACCTTGACCCGGGAAGCCAGCTCGGACTCGAAACGATCCCTGGCAGAGCCAACAACCGATCGGAAACGACCCCGGTCGGCAACGGCAGCCTCCATAGCGGCGGCGAAGCCGACGATGCCGGCAACGTTGTGCGTCCCCGATCGCCGGCCAAGCTCCTGGCCACCACCGTGGATCACCGGCTCCAGCTCGACCCCGTCGCGAACGTAGAGGCAGCCCACCCCCTGGGGGCCACCGATCTTGTGGGCGGACACAGAGATCATGTCGGCACCGGTCGCCCCGACAGTGACCGGCAGCGAGGCAAAGGCCTGCACGGCGTCGGTGTGGAACAGGACGTCCGGTGCGGCGGCTGCGAGAGCGTCGGCAACCTCACGCTCCGGCTGGATCACCCCGGTCTCGTTGTTTGCGCTCATCACAGAGACCACCGCGGTGTGGTCGTCGACCGCGGCGACGACCTTTGCCGGATCGACCCTGCCATCCCCGTCGACGCCGACAATGGTGACGGCGTGACCAAGACGCTGGACGAATCGCGCCGATTCCAACACGGCATCGTGCTCGACGGCCGTCGTCACCACGCCACCACCGGACGCCAGCGCCGAGCCGACAACGGCAAGGTTGTCCGCATCGGTGCCCCCGCCGGTGAACACGATTTCCAGTGGATGGGAGGCACCGAGGGCCGCAGCGATCCGTTCTCGCGCTTGTTCGATAGCGTCCTTGGCGCGACGAGACACGGCATGGACACCGGAGGGATTGCCGAAACGGTCTCCGAGGTACGGCTGCATCGCCGCGCTGGCCTCGGGCCGCATCGGGGTCGTCGCTGCGTTGTCGAGATAGATCATCGGTTCCCCAGTCTGGCGCGTTCTGAGTTGCAAGTCGCACGACACAAGACGCAAGTGTTCTGAGTGGTACTAGCTCTCCCCCGCGATCCTTCGCACGAACGAGACCACGGCCTCTTCATAGTCTGCGACGGCGACATTCCAGGCATCGAGGTGGGTCGCGCCCCCGATACGCAACAGCTCGACCTCTCCGGGCCGGGCGGCGGCAAACTGCTCGGTGCCGGAGATCGGGGAGATGTCGTCATCGGCGCCGTGGATCGCCAACACCGGGACGTCGAACTGGTCGGCCCGTGCGATCTGGTCCAACTCGGCCCATTCGATGCCGAACCGAATCCTGGCGAACTGCTTCCCGAGGGCGCCGATCGGACCGGGTATCCATCCGGTGTTGTGATCGACATAGGCCTCGAAGTCGAGCACCGGGGAATCAAAGATCACGCCACGCACCGCACCGACCCGTTCGCTCTCGTGGAGCAGCATCGAGATGATCTCGGCGCCGAGGTCGTACCCGTACAGGATGTAGTCGCGGGCACCCTCTCGTTCAGCGAACTGGAGTGCGGCATCGAGGTCACGCCACTCGGTCAGCCCCCAGGTGCGAAGCCCGGTTGGCCCCGCTGGGGCACCGACGTCGTCGCGATAGGTGACGACGAGCACAGGGAACCCCTCCTCGACCAGCCGGGGAATAATGCGAAGCGATTGGGTGAGGCGATCGGTACCTCGCCCGTGGGCGATGACCACCCAGGTGGAGCGGCGCCCATCGATGAACCACATCGGATGCGGTCCGAGCTCCCCGGGCGCTCGTTCATCCTGGAAGCCGAGTCCGTGGGCAACGGACGGATCACCGGGGTAGGCGTCCACGTCCACCCGCCCCATATCTCCTGGCTCCACCCCATCGCCGAACGGCGTGGTGTTCCAGATCATCTCGGCTTCGCCCTGGTGATCGAGCGAGGTGAGCTGGCTGTAGCCACCGGTCTCGGTCTCGAACCCCCAGATCCCGTCGCGAGAGAGCTCCTCGAACGGCGGGAGAACCACCTGCCCCGGCGGTGTTGCGAACACCTCGGCGCGATACGGACGGTCATCGGCGGCTGGCACGAGAAACTCCGACCTGATCTGGTTGGCGTGGAGCCAGGCCCAACCGACACCGAAGAGCACGCCGACCACGACGACAACAACAGCCGTCCTGCCTACCCACGCGGGAACCTTCACCCTGGCCATCCCGAGGAGGCTATCCGAGCTGCCAGCTATGAGCTAAAACTCACGACTCAACGCCCTACAAAGCTTGGCTTCTCCTTGGCGAGGAAGGCGGCAATGCCGATCTTGGCGTCCTCGGTAGCGAAGACGTCGGCGAAAACCTCGGCTTCGATTGCCAGACCGCGTTCGAGGGGGACCTCATGCCCCTCACCAACGGCGCGTTTGACCGCGGCGTAGGCCCGCGTCGGTCCTGTGGCGAACCCGTTGGCGGTCGCGGTGGCGACCTCGAGCAGATCGTCTGCAGCGACGACTTGGTCGGCCAGCCCTATCGCTTCCGCTTCGTCGGCGCTGATGTGACGCCCACTGAGACACAGCTCCTTGGCTCGCTGGTAGCCGACGATCCGTGTCAGCCGCTGGGTGCCACCAGCCCCGGGGATGATGCCGAGCAGGATCTCTGGCTGACCGACCTTGGCATCATCGGCCAGATACCTCAGGTCGGCACCCATCGCCAGCTCGAGGCCGCCGCCGAGGGCGAAGCCGTACACGGCCGCAATCGTTGGTTTCGGCAAGGCTTCGAGGCGAGCGACCGCGGCGGCGAGCCCGACAGACTGGCGATCCTCGGCATTGCCCTCGAGTGCCTCCTCGAACCCCGTGATGTCGGCGCCAACGGAGAAGCGGGGCGAGCCGGTGATGACAACAGCGCGGACCCCTGGATCCTCTGCCAAGCCGACTGCAGCGTCGATGTCGGCGATGAGGCTGGCGTTGAGTGCATTTACCGGCGGCCGGTTCAGCGTGATGGTTGCGACACCGTCGCTGACGGCATAATCGACATCGGTCATGGCGAACCTCCAAAAGGTTGTGCAAGATCGCGCAGGCTACAGACCAGATGAGCTTTGCTCGATCGTCACGATCTAGGGGCGTTCGTGCCAACCCCCAGCCACCATCTCGCTCGCCGCCGACCACGGGTCGACCTGGCGAGCCAGAACCCGGTCGAGGATCTCCGGTGCCAGAGCCCCGCTCGATGTCGCCGTCTGACGGAGGCTGGCTCTCAACGCCGCCTCGACTTCAGCTAGGACCCTCACCAGGCGGCGCTGCTCGCGCTCTCCGGACTCGTCGAGATGGCTCCGGTGGGCACCGATCGCGTCCCACAGCTCGGCGAGGCCGGCATCGTCGGTGGCAACGGTTTCGATCACCGGTGGAGACCACGGACGTGCCTGGCCAATTTCCAGTGCGCCGACCAGGTCCTTGACCGCCTGTTCCGTTCCCGGCCGGTCGGCTTTATTGACGACGAACACGTCTCCGACCTCGAGCAGGCCGGCTTTGGCCGCCTGGATGCCGTCTCCCCAACCTGGGTTCACCACCACAACGACAGTGTCTGCCGACGAGGCAACCTCTACTTCCGCCTGACCCACCCCGACCGTCTCGATGAGGATCTCGGAATATCCGAGACCGTCGAGCAGGGCGACGACCCGCGGCGTCGCCGCCGCGATGCCCCCGAGGTGGCCCCGGTTGGCCATCGATCTGATATAGACGCCGTCGTCGTCGGTGTGGCGCTGCATCCGCACCCGGTCGCCCAGGATGGCTCCTCCGGTGAACGGGCTCGAGGGGTCAATGGCGACGACGGCCACCGGCCCGCTCAGACGGGCGTGCTCGATCAGCAGATCGACCAACGTCGACTTGCCCGCACCAGGCGCCCCGGTGATACCGGTGATCCAGGCAGCGCCTCCGTCCTGGTACACCGCGGCCAGGGTCTCTCTACCCATAGGGGTGTCATCCTCGACGTCGCTGACCAGACGGCCGAGGGCGCGGCGGTCACCGTTCCGAGCGTCATCGACAGAAGTCACGCCAGTGACCTTACGAGCTGCGACTTGCGACTTGCGACCTGTGACCTGCGACTCGTCTCAGATAGCTTCGACGGTGGTGACCCCTGGTACCCGGTCACGGAGAATCCGTTCGATCCCCGCAGTAAGGGTCATCGTCGACAACGGGCATCCGCCGCAGGCCCCGACGAGTTGGATGGTGACCTTGCCCGATTCGGCTCCGAGCAGGATGAGGTCGCCGCCATCGGCCTGAAGAGCAGGCCGGATGTACTCCAGCGTGGACTCGAGCACCTCGAGATCGATATCGCCGCCGAAGCCGACTTCGGGCTTGTCGGTGGGCGAAGCAATCTCGATGACGTTTTCTTGCTCCGTGGTCACGTGGCCAAGGTAACCGCGTCGCCGCCGCTATTGCGACGACTTCAGAACGCGATCGGTGTACGTCCCGGATCAGCGGGCGCCGGATATCCGATCGAAGGCGCCAGGACAAGCTCACCGTCATGGAGATACACCGACCAGGTTCCTCCAGCTATGGGCCCGACCGAAAGCCCATCTGCCACCAGTTCGAACCGTCCAGACGCCGACACCGTCACGCTGTTCAATTCCCAGCCGAGCCCAACGACCACCCGGTCTGGTAGGTGGGACCCGGCGTCCTCTGGGGTCAACCCTCCGTAGTAATGAGAAAGGATCTCCCGGTAGTCGGCTCCCTCCTGCGCCATTGCGAGTGCGCCATACTGACTCATCCCGAGGTTGTGGCCCCAGCCTTCTCCGACGAAGGAGACCGAGCCCACCCGCGCTGCGTCGCCTGGCAACAGGTAGGCGAGCAATCCCCTGGGAAAGTCGCTCCGCGCTGTGTACGAGACCGCGAAGTTGTAGGAGGGAAGCGACTGCGGTAGCCGCTTCCCATCGGTACGTATGCCAGGGAGCAGATCCGGGTACAGGCTTGGGCCCTGCCGGTTCATCGCTCCCTTGATCTCGCTCGCCAGCACGGTGGTGGCTCCCCCGCCAGTCGTGATCCGCACCGTTGCTCGCCCCTCCCCCTCCGGGAGAACGACATGGACGAGGTCGAGCAGCTCGCCACCGACATCGTGACCATCGGAGCTGAGGATGTCGACAAAGGCCCGGGGGGGCACTTGGACCTCCCACGAGGCAAAGGGCGACACCCCCTCCTCTGGTGAATCGACGGGCTGGAGATAGGGCAGCGGCGCGCCGCCCCAGACATCTTGAACGGCCATCGTGCGCGACCCGGCGCTCGATGAGTACACGGCAAGGATCGGCTGCCCGTCGTAGGTGAGGATCTCGCCACCGGTGCCTTCGACTGCAGCGAGCCAGCGCTCCCCGCTTGGCTCGTCGAGGTATCCGATCCCTGCGTACACCTGGCAAGCAGTGGAGGCACAGATGTCGAAGCCGTACTCCTCCCCCCGCGCCGAGCGTCCGTTGCGAAGCGTGTTGGCCAGGTAGGTGCGGGCGGCGACGACCTGGGCGGCCAGCGCATCCTGCGGCCACCCGAATGGCACCTCCTTGATCCCTGTCAGATAGCGATCCACCGTTGTCGCCTCGGTGAGGGCGAGACCCTCAGAGAATCCGGCGATGGTGAGAGCGCCGGCGTAGCTGCGCCCGTTCACCTCGAACTCGGTGCCTTCGGCAGGGATCAGCGTCACCGAGTCCTCCGCAGCGAGCACCGGCATGGCGCCGAGAACAATGCCAAGCGTGAGAATCAAAGATGCCAGCAGGCGGATCATCACCGGTCTCCCGCTATACACGCCGAATGTCGGCTCCGAGGGTTTGCAGCTTCTCGACGAAGCCGTCGTAGCCGCGGTCGACGTGGTGGGCTCCGACGATGGTGGTGGTGCCATCCGCGCGCAGGGCCGCTATCGCCAACGCGGCGGCAGCCCGGATGTCGCACCCATCGACCTCACACCCGCTGAGGTCATCGACCCCTTTGACGATGATGTGCTGCCCGTCGGTGTGGATATCGGCACCCATCCGGTTGAGCTCACCGATGTACCGGAACCGGGTGGAGTACACGTTCTCGGTGGCGATCGACGTGCCTGCTGCGACCGACAACAGCGACACCATCTGCGGGTGCATGTCGGTGTGGAAGCCGGGGAAAGGGAGGGTGGCGAAGTCGACCGGCTCTGGCCGATCCGGCCCCCGGACGGTGAACCAGTCCTCGCCCCTGGTGACGGTCGCCCCTGCCGACTCCAGTTTGGTCAACTCCATGCGAAGGTGCTGGGTGACGCAGTCACGTACGGTGACCTCACCCGATGTCATCGCGGCTGCTGCCGCGTATGTGCCGGCCTCGAGACGGTCCGGTACCACCCGATGATCGGCCGGTTGCAGCGCTTGCACTCCGTGCACCTCAAGGGTTGATGTCCCCGCTCCGTCGATCTTGGCTCCCATCGCCCGTAGGTAATCGGCCAAGTCGGTCAGCTCAGGCTCCCTCGCCGCGTTGCCGATGCTGGTGGTGCCGTCGGCGAGAACTGCGGCGAGCACGATGTTTTCGGTGGCACCGACCGAGGGGAACTCGAGGTAGATATCGGCGCCATGGAGCCCGTCGGGCGCCGATGCCTTCAGCACGCCGTGGCTGAGATCAAACTGCGCTCCCATCGCCTCGAGTCCGGAAAGGTGGAGGTCGATGGGGCGCGACCCGAAGTCGTCACCGCCGGGGAGGGCAATACGCGCTTCACCGGTGCGGGCGAGGAGCGTCCCGAGGATGAGGATGGAGGCGCGCATCTGCCGCACCAGGTCGAGGGGGGCCTCGGCGAGGGGTGCCTCGGGGCTCGTCACCTCTAGGTCTGTCCCGTCCCTGTCGCATCGTGCTCCCACGTAGCGGAGCACATCACACATGATCTCGACGTCGAGGTTGCGAGGCACATTGCTGAGGCGGTGAACGCCGGGGGCAAGCAAGGTCGCCACCATGTGTTTCAACGCCGCGTTCTTGGCCCCAAGGACGGCGACTTCGCC
>PVMK01126653.1_pt1 | contig 13379 bp, 16 predicted proteins | sample 1853481 | NCBI WGS metagenome assembly PVMK01 (sample SAMN08533507, study PRJNA380276) | Marine sediment metagenome, whole genome shotgun sequencing project.
TGAAAAAAAGGATCAGGAACAAAAGCTTGATTAACGTTCTGACCAAAAAAAAATGAAGGTTCGACCAGGATCGAACGGCTGCACACTTGCAAAAAATGGCGAGGAAGGTTAATAAACAAGGGAGAGGAGAATAGTCTAAAAAGGGCAAAGGAGATGAAATGTTCGGGCTAACTGCCCGGCCGGTCAACGTGCTCGAGTTTCCGTCGAGCTTTTGCCAGACGTTCCATCGCCTGTTTGTGAAGTTGTGAAGCCCGGCCTTCGGACACTTCCAGGAACTTGGCAGCCGCCTTCATGGTTTTTCCCTTGAAATAGCAAAAGTCGATCACTACCCGTTCATTCTTCGGCAGGCGTGATATGGCCCGGGTCAGCTTCAGCTTCAACTCCTTGTGCAAAATCAACTCCAGCAGATCTTCTGCCCCCTCACCGTCCCAATGATCCTCGTAATTGAGGAAGCCCAATCTGGAAAAAGCCTTGTGCTTGTGGAACTTCTCCAGCGGCAGTAGCATCGCCTGCGCAACTTCCTCGTCAGTGGGCTGGCGTTTCAGCTTCTGTTCCAGTCCCAGGTGGGTCATCTCCATCCTTTTGGCCATTCTCCGTTCCCCGCGGGTCAAATGATCCCACTGGCGGAGTTCATCGAGAATGGACCCCTTGATATGATAATTGGCGAAAGATGCAAATTTTACCCCTTTCTCCGGATCGAACTTTTCCATGGCCCGCAGCAGCCCCACAATCCCGGCGCTGACCAAATCGTCGATGTCGATTTTCGGAGGGAGTTTACGGTTGTATTGCAACACTATTCGGCGAACGGTAGGCATGTATTTGTCAATGAGCTTCCGCCGTGTTAGGTTTCGTTTTTCGTGTTGCTTGGATACCATATCGGGCTGTTTCCTCGGAGCGGATCGACCGCCTAGGGGCTGTTTCCTTCTCAGCAGCGGTGATCGATAAGCGACCCTGGGGTCGTACAGTTGAAAGTTATACTCTAATCGAGCGAAACGCTCGATGTCAGTTGTTCGTTGTCCGTTGTCCGTAGCTAATTTAAAGGAATTAAAGTCTTGATTTATAAATCTTCAGCCAAAGTGTTATCATAACGCCGGATAAACCGAGTTAGATTTACAACTGACAAAGGACAACAAACAACTGACACATTGAGTTTTAACTCAATTAGGGTTATAAAACCTATTTCACAGCAATCTGCGTAGCATAGTTCCCTCGTCAGGTTAAAAAGTTAACACAATTAACTCCTAATAATCAAGACCCTATAATTTCGTTGACTTGCTAATGAAAAATCTGGCAAAAGAGGGGATGACAATGGTGGTTGTTACCCATGAATATGACGATTAATTACTCAGTCATTATTCCGGCATATAACGAAGAACAATGGTTGCCTGATACCCTTACGGCGCTGCGGGAGGCTATGGGCTCTCTGTTTCTGCAAGGAGAGGTCATTGTCGTCGATAATAATTCCACCGACCGAACTCCTCAGATTGCCCGGGAAGAGAACGCGCGGGTCGTGTTCGAACCGGTCAACCAGATCTCCAGGGCACGGAATACAGGCGCAAAAGTTGCCAAAGGCCGCTATCTTATCTTTATAGATGCTGATACCATCGTTTCGTCCGCTCTGCTGCAGACCGCGCTGGACAACCTCTCCGGCGGCCGGTGCTGCGGCGGAGGGAGTTTGGTGGATTTTGACAAACCGCTTAGGCCTTTGGCCCGCAGGTCTCTGGATCTGTGGAATTGGGTTTCTATGAAATTCGGTTTTGCGGCCGGATGTTTCATCTATTGCCTGCGGGAAGGATTCGAAGCGGTCGGCGGATTCAGTCAGAAGGTTTACGCCAGCGAGGAAATTTGGTTCTCTAATCGGCTGCAATCATGGGGCCACCTGCAACAAAAGGCCTTTCACATAATTACATCCCCACGGGTTGTAACTTCCAGTCGCAAACTGGAGTGGTATTCCCCGGTGCAATTGGGGCTTACGGCTTTGATGACAACGGTTTTCCCTTTTTCATTACGGTTCCGGAATGCTTGTTCGTTTTGGTACTGGCGACCCAATAAGCCGTAATTTGTGATTGCTTGTCTATATTTTTTCCATGGCGCCGTAAGCGGCCTGGATTCTGTCCCGGAGAAGAAAACTAAGTCTTTCCATGATATTGAATCCAAGGGCGACGTTACTAAGCATAATTTTTCTTAAATCAGCTCCCTTGATTGCCAGGGTTGTTGTCGGCTTTTGACAGGCAGCCGAGGACATGAGGATGTGGGGCAGATCCAGCAGCGTTGACCAGCAACCCAACACCCTGCCTTTGCCAAGGGCTTCAATAACCACTTCTCCCTTACGGGCACCCAGATCAACAGATCTTAAAATGTGTACGCGGCCCTGAACAACAACATAAATATACTCTCCATAATCACCCTGCTGAAAAACATATTCACCACCCTCATACGTGTTCACCTGGCAGAGTCCGGCGATCTCAGATATATCACTTTTTTCCAGCCGCTCGAAAAACTCACAGTGTTCCAAAGCTCGTTTTATTTCTGTTGGGTTCATGTTTTGCCTCTTTTATTAGATCTCGCAAGTGTGCTTGCAGGAGTTTTATAAAATCGTAACACGATTTTATAATTGAAACGGATTTTTAATCAAGCGCTTTTCAATATTTAAAAGGCTTTGGGGCGCTGGAAAACAGTTGGTGGAATTAAGAAACTAAATGACTTTGGGAACGTTATCGGCTAAGTTGATTTAAACCCTAATTGAGCGTAAACAAAATAAAGAAAGTTAATTAGGGTTATAATAATAACGTATTGATAAAAAGCGCTGCCGGTGAGGGAAAGTTCTGTTAAATCAGGTGTAATTCTTTTGACGTGATAAGGTCATAAACTCATGAGGTTCATCATTTTTTTAGCAGTTTTTATAAGTATTTACAGCAGTTTTCACCTCTATGCCTTTCTGAAGCTGCGGCGGGCGTTGTCTTTGCATTTAGGGGCCGGCGCCATCATAGCCGTGTTCATGGCCTTCATGGTTGCGGCCCCCATCCTGATTCGTACCGCCGAACGACACGGTTTTGAGCTGTGCGCCCGTTTTCTGGCCCATATCGGTTACACCTGGATGGGCTTTTTATTTGTTTTCGTCTCCGTTGCCTTTGTTCTGGATATCTATCGTTTCCTCATCCATGGCGGCAGGCAGATACTTGCGGTCGACCTGTCCGCGATAACTCTTTCGCAGCAATACTCTTTTTATATCGCCGTTCTTTTGGCCGTCATCATCACCGCCTACGGTGCGTTTGAGGCCATTTCTATCCGTACGGAGCACGTAACCATTCGATCCGAAAAAATTCCTAAGTACGCTGACCGGACCAGGATTGTTCAGATATCTGATGTACATCTCGGGCTGATGGTGGGAGAGAAAAGAATGGCAAGAATTCTTAACAGGGTCAGAGCAGCCAAGCCTGATATTTTGGTATCCACCGGCGATCTCTTCGATGGGCAGATGGACAGCCTTGCAGGCCTGGCAAGTATGCTCAAAGAAATTCCAACAACCTATGGAAAATTCGCAATCACCGGAAACCACGAATTCTATGCCGGGCTCGACCGCTTCCTCGATTTTGCCGAGAAAGCCGGTTTTATTGTTTTACAACAAGAGAGTTTGAACGTTTCCGGCTGGCTGAATATTGCCGGTGTCGACGATGTGACCGCAAAGCGCTATGGTCAAACAAAGAATGTATCTGAAAAAGCGCTGCTCGCAAAGCTACCCCCCGGACAATTCACCCTGCTTTTGAAACACAGGCCCTGGGTGGATGAAGAGACTCCGGGTCTTTTTGATTTACAACTTTCAGGACATACTCATAAAGGGCAGATTTTTCCGTTCAGCCTGATTACAATGATCTATTATCCGCACATTGCCGGATTGCGGCACCTTGAGAAAAACTCTCGGCTGTATGTAAGCAGAGGTTCCGGTACATGGGGACCGCCGATCCGTTTCTTGGCTGCTCCCGAGGTGACGCTGATTGAGCTTGTACATGAAGACAAAAATTTTAATTAACCGCAGACGTACGCAGACTTACACAGATATTTCTGCCTGCGGACCTCGCAGGCAGAAAATGAGTCATCAAGACGGCATTTGGCTATCAAAGCAAAATAAAAGTAGTGGTATTTCCATATCGCGAAGCGATAGCGGTATTTTTACAACCAAGGTCGGTTGGACAAAAAAAACGTCTGCGTTTGTCTGCGCAGTCTGCGGTTACTTTTATCGAACGGATAAATGTGGCTGTTTCGGATTTCATGGGAATGTCGCGAGGGGAGAATAATATGAGTGAAACCAGCAAAGAAGTTCTTGTTTTCAGCAAAAAGTTTGGCCGTCACAGTTACGGATCCAGCCATCCCCTGAAAGTTGAGAGGCTGCAGTTAACCATGGATTTGATCGATGCCTATGGACTTTTTGATACTTCTGCAAAGCCCTGGGTAGAAGCTCAAAAGGCTGATGAAAAGGATGTTCAAGCGGTCCATTCTGTTGAATATCTGGAAATACTCCGGCAAGCCAATACCGGGCAGGCGCCCTCACAGGCTTGGAAATTCGGCTTGGGCAGTGGTGATAACCCCGTATTTGCAGGTTTATATGACTGGTCCTTACTGGTAACCGGTGCAACCCTGGAATGCTTTCGCCAGGTAAGGGAAAAGAACAAACAGATTGCCTTCAATATTGCGGGCGGTTTGCACCATGCACTACCTGGTAAGGCTGCCGGATTCTGTTACATCAATGATCCGGCGGTGGGGATAGCCCGGATGATCCGGGATGGTTTGCGGGTGATCTATCTGGACATCGACGTCCATCACGGCGATGGCGTTGAAGCGGTATTTTATAATACGGATCAGGTTTTGACCATTTCCCTTCACCAGCACGGACACACTCTTTTCCCCGGCACCGGCTTTCCTGATGATATGGGCGAAGGGTCCGGCCGGGGATACGCGGTCAATGTGCCGCTGGCGCCTGCAACTGATGACGATTTGTATCTTTGGGCCTTTATGGAAGTAGTGCCGCCGCTTGTCCGGGCGTATAAACCCGATGTGCTGGTTACCCAACTGGGAGTAGACACCTTGACGACAGATCCTCTGGCCGCCTTAAATCTGACTACCAATGGCTTTATCAGGCTGGTGCAGGAAATCAAATCGTGGGGGCTTAAATGGGTGGCTCTGGGTGGCGGCGGATACAATGTCATGAATGTGGCCCGGGCCTGGACCATGGCTTGGGCTGTCATGAAAGGGGTCGAAGTTCCCGACGATCTGCCCGCAAATTTTGTCAAAAAACATCGGTCCAGGCTGGATCGAAAACTTACGCTTTCAGATGCGCCATATACAACCAACGGTGCCGCTGCCGACCGAGCACAGGAAACGGCCCGATCGGTTGTCGCCAGGATAAAAGAAAATATCTTTCCTATAGCAGGAATTTAATTAGTTTCCATCTATAGTTGAGAGGCTGTTTCAAACGATGATAAAATCGTTTGAAAGCAAACACTTGACCCCTTGACCCCTTGAATCCTGGGACCCCCTTCTCCAACTAAATTGGAGAAGAACCAAAAAAACATTAAAGTTTTCAATGTTTAGTGCCGATATGTAAAGTGTATACAAGTGTCAATTGAATGCTGAAGGGCAAACCTTCCGAAAGGATGGGGCGCAAAGCTTCCGGTCTAAGTCCCGCAGGGCGGGGTAAGACAGCGGGGTTGCCAGGTTGAAAGAATAAAACCCGCTTCCCCTTTTCGGAAGCGGGTTTTTTATTGCAATTTTTACACGCAACAGGAGGGGATGGACATGATCACCGATGCTATAAATAGTCTGCCTGTAACACAAGCCCCGGATATCAAGGTAGAACAAGATCTTGAAACCGAAGAGCCGAGAGCTGTCGAAGATTCGGATAAAAGTGGCGATTCTAATTTTGACGTCAGCAGTCAAGATGTTGCCAGGCAATTAGCAGGCATGGATGTTTCAGAAGAGAGCGGCGTTGAAACGGAGTCATATAATGCCAAAGGTTATTTAGTAAGCGAGGTGTATTCACGGCACGATACCGAGCAGGTACAAGATTCTATCAATCTTGTTGCATAGATGTTTTGATTTCAGATCTTTTTATGCGAACATGGTAAGTTTTTATGAAAATTTCCAACAATACTAATAATTATATTAGGCAACAGCAGTACGGTCAGTTCAAGCTGCCCGAAAATGGTAAGGGGCCATACGTACATGCTAACGGGCAAAAATTGGACAATACCTTGGAGCAGGAAAACGTCTCTGTCTATATAGAAAACGAAGCCGTTTTTAGCTCAGAAAAAGGGTTGAAGTCTGGTTTTCCGAAACTATTCGATTCCGATGCCGGGGCGAAAATTGAAACTATTAGAGCTAAAAAATCTGAAAAAGTGGGGAAAAGTTACCAGAAATCCAAGGACACCGGGAACGCGCAGCCGGTAAACAAACAGGATAGTATTATTAATGAATGGGTATGATCCCGAGACCTTTGAACTGCACAGCGAGCTTATTCCCCGTCCCGCCAGGGCGGGGCTACAGGGAGATTCCAAAACACTTAGCTGACAGATACAGAACTTAAGGCTGCTGCAGTCAGACTGCTGACAGTCTCAACCAGATCCCTGATTGCGAAAGGCTTGGTAAAGACGGCGTCAAAGTATTTATCTTCAAGTAGCCAGGGTGTCCCGGTGATACCGATAACCGGTGTAAAATATTTTTCGGAATTGCGCACGTACTTAACTACATCGTTACCACCAAGGCCGGGCATACGAATATCCGTTATTACCAAATCAAAACATTCTTCATCAAACTTCTTGATTCCTTCCAATCCATTTGTTGCCATTTCAACATTGAAGCCGTATTTTGATAACGCCATTGTGAGCACAAGTACAATCTGTTCTTCATCATCGATGACTAAGATTTTGCCCATGATATTTTCTCCAGTATAATCAAGTTAAGAAATCGCTTTAAAATTTTATAACTAGATGCACATTTGCATTGTTTTAAAATTTTACCCTGCCATTAATCGCCTGTCAACCATATTTTGTATGTTAAGTTAATTATTATACACTATGTTGTATGACGGCAGGCAATATCAGCAACGATTGCAACCTAAAGCTGACGGTCTCATAACAAGTCAAAAAGCGATTCTTTACGAATTCATCAATATTGGAAGGAGCAGGATAAGCATCTTTAGCAAATTATTTGAAGTTTCAGCTATCCTATGTTAAATAATATTGATGGTTGCGGAAAAAAAGAAATCTTGTGTTTCACGAATAGAAGAGATACAAGATTTCAAGAAAGGCAAAAAATGTGCTTTAATTTTAGTATGATCCATAGGATTCATTTTGTTTGCGATCAATTGAGGTGATAAAAAGCAGCCGCAGAGGAGCAAGGTGAGAAAGAAAATTGAGCATAAAATCAACCAGGCTGTTGCAGAGTTGGGAAGATTGGAGTATTACAGAATCGATAAAGTCAGAGAAAAAACACAGGCGATTAGAAAGGTCTTTGATAAAACGATTCTGGATATGGCCAGAGTAGGAACGATTGAACTGCTGGACGGAGAGACCACCGGGATGAATCCGTCAGAAATTGGCAACCTCATTCGGTACGGCGACCAGCTGCACGTGTATTTCAAATTTCCGGATGCTGAAACCGAGCCTGAAGTGCAGCAGCCCCAAAAAGCAACGATGGGAGCTGCGAAGCCCGAAAGTGAAGAACCTGAAAGCTCGAAAATAGAGAACATAGAAATCGTGTTACTGGAAATTGAACCTGAAATGTGGCAACGTTTTGAAGAATTATGCAAAGGCATAGAAAATAAAGCCCCGGTTCAAAAGATCGGGGAAATGATCAGGGATTATATCAAAGGAGGAATGTAAATGCCGAATATTGAATATGATACCCGTACCCCCGATGAAAAGAAGAAGCTGCTGAAAGGGAAGCGTCAGCTTGACAACAATGAAACCGAAAGTGACGGCAAGATTACAAAGGACGACTCGGTTGAGGTTTCTAGTAGGGATGGTTTGCACCGGCACTCAGCTTAAGCTGGTCTTTTTTTATTGATTATTGCCGGTATGTTCCTGAGTAATTTTTCGGCAAATCCGTGTATGCGGCTGTAGTTTTTCAGATGTGCTATCCGTTTGAGGTTCTCCGGGTGGGTGGAGAAGTAATGCCCCCAAAGGCCGGTATCTACTTCTTTACTTAATTTTATGAAGAAGTCAGCACTGCCGCCCACATGCCCATAGGTGCCGTGCAATGCATTGAGGGCAAACTCATCCGCCAGTGTTTCCTGGTTGCGGGAAAACGCCATTTCAGTAACATTAAGAGACTGGGCCAGTAAGTTGCCGACACTGCTGTCGGGCCCTAACAGCATGGCTGAAATCATTATAAAAACCAAAGCACGGCCGACCCCTTTTAGATGATCCCTGTTCACATAATGTCCCATTTCGTGCGCCAGAATAAAGGCCAATTCATTTTCAGACTCTATTTTTTCTAAAAGTCCTGAAAAAACAACTATATTTCCTCCAGGCAAAGCAACCGCATTGATCCGGGGACTCTCCTGCAGATAGACGGTAAATGTATACGGAAGCTTGGCGTAGCGCTTCTGGATTACATCTAAGAGCTTTTGTGCTGTTTGGGCTTTTTCAGACGATCTATCCACCGAGGCCATTGAGTTGATAAAGGGACCTGCCAGCTTGCGTTCAAAGGTCATGGGGATGCGTGGCACGATAATGTTTAGGGCCAGGCCCAACAATAAATAGATACCCACAATAATAGCAATTACCCCTGACAAAAGTACGAAAAATTCCCTCAGCGGCGATGTCGGCGTCACATTTACGTTGGTTCCAGGCATTCTGGCCGTATATTTCATGCTATTCCTTTAAATAAATTGCGGTTCCATAGGCAAACGCTTCCAGGCACGCCACGCTTTTTTTGTGTGATTTTCTTCCGATGGTTGATGTTTCTATACGAACATTGATGATCATGGTTGCATCGGGAGCCATTGCTTTCATACGCAGAAGCGCCTCCCGCCGGGCCCGATCAATCAGGCTTTCGTATGATTTAACGGTACCGCCAAAAATGTTTCGCAGACCGGCAAGTATGCGTTTAAAGTAGTCAACGGAGATTACGGCACCCCCGTAAACAATTTCAGCATTCTTTACCTTAGCATCATCGATGTCGACATTTTTTATAGTTATTGCCGGCAGGTCAAGGAATTCTCTTTCCCTTTTTTCTATGGAGCGGTAATGCCGTTTTTCAGCCCAGGTCCCGGTAATATAACCAATGGCAATTAAAGTGATAATTATAGTAAGATCATTCATGGCGCTCTCCTTTTACTCAACTCGCACGGCAGTCCCGTAAGCGTACAGCTCGGCGGCACCCTGGGCCACGGACGATGTTGAAAAGCGAATATTGACGATGGCGTTTGCCCCTAATTGTCGCGCCTGATCTATCATGCGGTCAACAGCCTGCCGGCGTGAGTCGGTTAAAAGTTCAGTATATCCTTTCAGTTCACCGCCAACGATGTTTTTTAAACTGGCCATAAAATCCCGGCCGATATGTTTGGCTCTGATGGTGCTGCCCGATACTAAACCGAAATGCTCTACGATTTTTTTGCCCGGGATCGATTCGATATTTGTAAGGATCAAGGCCCCGTCGGCAGTCCTTGCATTTTTTTTCTGATCAGACGCCTCCGGCGAGCTGTCCATGATAATGGTCTTGTCAGTTTGTGCAAAGCTGGTGCCGCATTTAATACATTCGGCTGATTCCTCCTGTTCATACCCACAACTGGGACATGCCGTGGTATCCGATGCGCGCGACATGGACTCTGCGGCGGCATCCGCCGCTTCCGGCCGCGCGGTGCTTGCAACGGCTTCAAGAGTCAGTATTGCTCCGGCCTTTTCAAATGCTTTTTTAATTTTCAAGGCGGTTGCATTATCCACATCCTTTTTGATCGTAACAGGTTCTTTGGTAAAAAACCGTCCAATTTGGGTTTCATCGATTTTTAGCAAGGCGGCTATATTTTTTTTAACCTTTTCGATGTTTTCCCCTTCCATAATACTTCCATCAAAGACAAGATTATAACGTTTGGACATGAGAGACACCTCCTTTGCGAGAGTCATGGAATAATGGAATATTGACAAGTGACAAATGATTGATGCTCAGGTCATTCCCAAAGGCCTTAAAAGACGCATTGCTATCTCATTTTCAATCCATTGCTTATCATTTTTTTGCATACCTTTTTGAAAGATATCGCTAATCGCTTCAGCATGATATTTGGCGGTATTGAAACCTTTGGCTGTGGCTTTAACGACCGGGTCCCAGTGGCGCGTATGCGTAAATTCCCGAAAGGCATCGATAATTTCGGGAAACAGTTCTTTTGTTAAGCCTTCGAGAAAAGCAACATAAAATGCCAGGGAAGCGGTCTTGCGTTTTCTGATGATATAATGAAGTGTTCCGTGTTCGCAGGTATCTGCAAGCAGGTCTTTGACGGTTCGGGCCAGGAGTTCCATGGGAGTGTGAGGGAAGGCGGCAACAATTTCTCGCCAAATGCGGCGGTCAAAAACAGTATCCTGCAGTTCGCCCAGTTCATGATAAATGTATGTTCCGGTTTCAGCCGCAACGATTGCATCAAGGCTGCGGTGTAATTCCTCCGGGCTGTGTTCTTGCAGTCCGCAGTTTTCCAGGGCGAACTTTAAAGCGAATCGTCCTGATTTTTTTATGTAGAATATATGGTCCCACAAGTAAAGCCTGGCTGATTCCTGCCGAACCAGGATACAATCATCCTGCAGAAGTGCCGGTAAGGTCAACAGGTCCCGGGCGAGTTCGCGGCCGAGTATATAGACCGGGTATCCATTGACTTTTTCTTTGTTCTCAACAACGGCAAGAAAGAAGGTGGGCTTAAGCCTTTGGGCATATCCGGCACCATAGAAGAAACCGTGGGGTTCCAGCACGGCATTAATACCAATAGTATCGAACGGATCGTATTTGCTGCCCATGATTGTTATGGCATTGAAACCCTTTTCGGCCAGTTCTTCCCACTTTTGCTCTTTAGCCCCAATCCATTCAAGAACCTCGGCAGAATCCTTTTCAATCCACGGATCAAGCCCGTTTTCCCACTTGTACAGATCCCTGAGGCGCAGGGCTAAGCCGCAGATGGAATATAAGCCGGCATGCTGCGAATCGGCAATGTTGCAGTTTAAAAGAACCTGATTTGTTATAGTTTCAATTGCGATCATGACGCCTTACCTCAATATATTTAATATTATTACTCTCCTTGAAAATTACAAGAAATAAATTGTTCTAAATCTCAATACGTTAAGATGCTTAGGGCTTGACCTGCAACTGGAGGGTTCAATAATCTGTTGACCTGGCACTAAAATCTGATTATTTTCTGTAATATGAAAAACAGAACTTTCAAAGTGGGGCGCAATGCTCCCTGCCCCTGCGGCAGCGAGCGCAAATATAAGAAATGCTGCCTGGGCAAAACTGAGATGGAGCCTGCCGAACTGAAGAGATTGTATGCTAAAGAATACAAGATTCGACTCAAAGAGCCGGCGGATATCAAAGGCATTCGCAGTGCCGGGCAGCTGGTCCTGGAAACCCTCGATATGGTAGAAGCCAAAATCCGGCCCGGGATGACCACGGATGAGATTAACACCCTGGTTCATAAATTTACCCTTAAAAACGGTGCCCTCCCTGCTCCTTTGAATTATCGGGGTTTTCCAAAGAGTGTGTGTGTTTCCGTGAATGAGGTGATTTGTCACGGCATTCCCGGAGAGCGAATTTTAAAAGACGGAGATATTGTGAATGTAGACGTAACTCCGATCTTGAACGGTTATTACTCTGATGCCAACAAAACATTTTTTGTGGGAACGCCCGGATCTAAGGCCCAAAAGATCGTGGAGGTGGCCCGTGAGAGTCTCAAGTGCAGCATGTCGGTGATAAAGCCCGGAAACACCATTGGAGACATGGGGTGGGCTATTCAAGAGTATGCTGAAGGCCAGGGATGTTCGGTGGTCAGGGAGTTTGTGGGCCACGGAGTGGGGTTTGATTTTCATGAAGCGCCCCAGATTCCTCATTTCGGACGCCGGGGCGAGGGCGTTACCCTGGTTCCGGGCATGGTTTTTACCATTGAACCGATGATCAATCTGGGAGCACGACACCTCACTATTCTGGAAGATAAGTGGACGGCCGTCACCAAGGATGGATCGCTTTCGGCCCAGTTTGAGCAGACGATTCTGGTCACCGACCAGGGTTTTGAGAGTCTGACCCCCTATGACTTGTAAATTAAAGTGTAACCTCAATTGAGCGCTAAGTCGTTTTGCATCGATGCTGTCCTGTTTGATTTTGACGGCACCCTGACAAAACCCGGTGCCCTTGATTTTTCCCTGCTGAGGCAAACCATCGGATGTCCCCCTGACACTCCTATTTTGGAATTCATAGAAAACCGGCCGACTGCCGGGCAGCGAGCCGAAGCTATGGCCCTAACGGAGCGCTTTGAAAGTTTTGCTGCTGCAAACTCGGAGCCTAATGGAGGGGCTGAAGAATTGATTCAATACCTGCATTCCAAGGGCATTGCTCTTGGAATTATCAGCCGCAACAGCCTTGTTTCCATCAAACGGACTTTGCAAAATTTTGCAACCGTCAGCATTTCCGACTTTGATCTGGTCATTACCCGGGATACACCCGTCAAACCCAAGCCGCATCCTGACGGTGTTTTCATGGCCGCGCGAAGGTTGAAAGTTGATGTCAGCCGGCTTCTGCTGGTGGGAGATTTTGTCTTTGATATCCAGGCCGGTCAAGCTGCAGGCAGTATGACGGTCTTTCTCGATAACGGGCTAACCTCCGGACCCTGCAAAATTACCAGTGACTTTAGAATCTCTTGCCTGCCGGAGCTTAAAAAAATTGTCCGTTTGTTTTAGACACTGCGTAAATTGCGCTAGAGTTGTGGCAATATACGTTCAATATGATTGCGGATCATAGCGAATATCCGCTGGAAATCTTCGTACGAACCTCCCATGGGGTCCGCGATGGAGCTCTTCCGGGTTTCTTTTCCGGGCCAGGCTCCTAAAAGAAAAACCTTCTCACGGTACCAGGGAAAAAAAGTCTGCACGAATTTTTTGTGGACCGGTTCCATACAAAAAATCAAATCGGCCTCTTGCAACTCATCGCCAACCAGCGACCGCGACCGGTGAGATGCAATATCACAACCGTGCTCCTCACAGGCCGCCTGGGCGTATTCCTCGGGCGGAGAGCTATCCAGTCCGTGAGTACCCATGGATGAGACATGCAGGTCTTGGCGTCCCATCTCCTGCCACTTGTGGCGCAGAAATCCTTCTGCCATGGGACTACGGCAGATATTACCCGTACATACAAAA
>PVMK01153522.1_pt1 | contig 13379 bp, 13 predicted proteins | sample 1853481 | NCBI WGS metagenome assembly PVMK01 (sample SAMN08533507, study PRJNA380276) | Marine sediment metagenome, whole genome shotgun sequencing project.
TATGCGTGAGCGCGCCGGCCTGGTCGGTGGTGTTCTTGAAGTTCAATCCCAACCGGGCAAGGGTACCCGGGTAAACTTCATCGTCCCCGTTGATGGACAAACCGGGGTAGTACGATGATCAAAGTATTGCTGGCAGATGATCACGGCATAGTAAGAGCCGGGCTGCGCCGTATTGTGGAAGACAGCGACGACATGGAAGTCGTTGCAGAAGCCGCGGATGGAAAAGAGGCCATTCGGCAGGCCCGCAAGCAAGCCCTCGATGTAGTGGTTGTGGATATTTCCATGCCGGGCATGGACGGTCTGGAGGTCATTAGCCAGCTGCGCGTTTATAACCCCCAACTGCCGATCATTGTTCTGACCATGCACGAAGAAGAACAATATGTGGTGCGGGCCATTGAAGCCGGCGCCATGGGATATATCACTAAACGATCGGCTCCGGAACAGCTTGTAGAGGCTATACGAAAAGTCCATGCAGGCGGTCGGTATCTTACGGACGAGGCCGCCGAATTGCTGGCGCTGTGCGTGGCCAGAGGGGCTCAGGCCCGCTTTCCGCTGGACACCCTGTCAATGAGAGAGCTCCAGGTTCTCAGGCGGCTGGCCCTGGGACGCACCAATCGTGAAATTGCCGAATCATATCATATCAGCATCAAAACCGTGGACACCTATCGATCCCGCCTGTTAAAGTAACTCAACCTGCGCAACAATGCCGAACTGGCACGCTTTGCTATGCAAAACCGCCTCATCGAACCATGATCCGGGTTGCAAGCCCGCTTATAGCGGGGCATTGTATAAAATCTCGCGGCAATTTAATGCCTTGTAAGAAAAAATCTGACAACAAAATACAAAGCTGTCTGATTGACAGCTTGGTGCATACCTGCTAATCGCGTTATAATTACCCAGCATCTTTTCCATAAAGCCAAGGTGATTGACCGCAACCTTTTAAACAGGCAATTGCAACCATTAACAATTAAACAAGGAGGAAAACATGAAAAGATTCTTTTATGTTGCGTGCATTGTAGTTTTGTGTTTGCTGCTGGTAGTTCCGGCTGCCACGGCCAAGAAAAAACCCTTTAAAATCCGCTTTTCGCATGTTGTATCGGTAAACACCCCCAAGGGCTGGGCCGCTAATGAGTTTGCCGCGCGTGTTAATGAGACTCTGAAGGGCAAGGTAAAAGTTGTGGTTTTCCCCAATGCCCAGCTTTACGGCGACAACCAGGCCATTGAAGCGCTTTCGGCCGGGTTCATCGAAATGGCGGCGCCTTCCTCGGCAAAATTTGTCGGCTCGGTGCCGGCCCTGCAGCTCTTTGACATGCCCTTTCTCTTTCCTAGCCTCGAGACCGTCCATAAGGTTGTTGACGGAGCCATCGGCGATGATATCCGCGCCATGTTCATCAAACGGGGTTTGAGTATTAAACTTATGACTTTCTGGGATAATGCCTTTAAACAATTCAGTTCTAATGTGCGCCCCTTGATTAAACCAGCCGATTTTAAAGGTGTAAAGTTCAGAATTATGAGCTCGGACGTGCTTGAGGCCCAGATGAAAGGACTGGGCGGTGTCGGGCTTAAACTGCCTTTTGCCGAAGTTTACAATGCACTCGAGCAAGGGGTAGTGGACGGCCAGGAGAATACCGCGTCCAACATCTACACCAAGAAATTCCACGAAGTTCAAAAATATTTGACCTTCTCGAATCATGGCTATCTCGGTTATGCCGTCATCATGAATCAAAAATTCTGGGACAAGCTGCCGGCCGACATCCAAAAGACCATCAGCAAGATATTAAAAGAAGTTACGGCCGAAGCACGCCTGAAAGCCGTCGAACTGGACAAAAAACAGTCGGCCTTGATCAGGGATTACGCCAAAAAGAGCGGCCGCCTCAAAATTTATGACCTTACTGCCGCCCAAACCGCAGAACTGCAAAAGGCCATGAAGCCGGTGCACGACAAGTTCGCCGATATCGTTCCAACCAAGTGGATCAACCAAATCAAAAAGATGAAATAATAATCTTTGCCTAAAAACCCCGGGCGAGCGCTGCTCCCCGGGGTCCAAGGAAACCGTTATGCAGAAGATTATTCGCATCTGGGACAAAACAGAAGAAATCCTGGTGGTTGTCCTGATAGGTCTTGCTTCGTATTTAACCTTCCAGGAGGTGGTTTTAAGATATGTCTTTAATACCGGCTGGAGCGGCTCCTATGAGATAACAACCATGGCGCTTATCTGGTGTACCTTTATCGGGGCCAGCCTGGGCGTCAAGGAAAATATCCATATCGGGGTTGATGTTCTGGTCGTGAAGTTTGGCCCCAAGACCCGGCGTATCTTAATTATTGTTTCCATTGCTTTATGTCTCCTTTTCGGAATCATAGTGGCTGTCAAAGGCTTTGAATTCTCAAAATTCATCAGCAGCCGCCACCTGCTGTCCCGCGATCTGCGCATTCCCATGGAGATAGGTTATCTGGCAATCCCTGTAGGGGGGGTGCTGGTCAGTCTTCGTTTCGTCGAGCGCCTGGTCTATGTGCTGAAAGGGGAGTCGTTTGCAGTAGACCGTCTGCACGAATTGTCCGAAGAGGAAAAGGAAAAGCTCGTTCACACCCCGGATGATTAACCAAAGTGTTGATATTGTTAGCATGACAACAACATAATTCTATCGGAAAAACCTAATGGAGAGCTTAGGCCTGACCCTTTTTGTGATCTTTTTTGTATATCTGGTCTTAGGGATGCCCCTGGCCATTTGCCTGGGCCTTTCCGTAATCACCACCTTCTGGTACCATGACGCCCTGCCCCTGATGGCTGTGGCCCAAAAATTATACAACGGGCTGGAACATTTTGCCCTCATGGCGATTCCTTTTTTTATCCTGGCCAGCAATATCATGTCCTCAGGAGGGGTCTCCAAACGCCTCATAGACCTATGTAATGCCTTTGTGGGACATTATCGCGGCGGGTTGGCGGTGGCCGCTATTATTTCCTGCATGTTTTTTGCTGCGATTTCCGGGTCCAGCCCCTCAACGGTGGTGGCCATCGGCACCATCATGATCCCGGCCATGATCGCCTCCGGCTACAGTGACAAATACTCTGTGGGTCTGTTGGGTTCGGCCGGCTCCCTGGGCATTCTTATTCCTCCCAGCATCCCCATGATCGTTTATGGTGTGGCCACCGATCAATCCGTGGGCAAACTTTTCATGGCCGGTGTGGGACCGGGGCTGTTCATGGGCAGCCTCTTTATAATAACAGCCGTTATTTATGCCCGGGTAAAAGGCTTTAAGGGCGGCGAGCCCATGCCCTGGAAAGATCGACTGGTTTTGCTCTGGAAAGCGTTGCCCGGTCTTTTTATGCCTTTTCTGATTCTTGGCGGAATCTACGGTGGGGTTTTTACCCCCACGGAGGCCGCCGCCGTAGCCGTAATCTATTCACTTGCTGTGGGGCTTTTCGTATACAAAGATCTTAAATTCCGGGATATTCCCCAGGTATTCGTTCGCAGCGCCATAATGATGGCCATGATACTTTTCATTATTACCAATGCCATGCTTTTTGCCTTCATTCTCACCACCGAAGGGATTCCTGCCGCGATTGCCGCCTTTATTATTGAACATGCCGTAACGCCCTGGGTTTTCCTTCTTTTTGTCAATGTACTTCTTTATTTCGTGGGAGACTTCATGGAACCGAGCGCAGCCATTCTGATTTTGGCACCACTCTTTCTGCCCATCGTGATGAAGCTGGGCATAGATCCGATTCATTTCGGGATCATCATGACCGTGAACATGGAGATCGGAATGATAACCCCGCCCGTGGGTCTCAATCTTTTCGTGGCCAGTGGTATCTCGGGCCTGTCTCTCTGGGATGTTTTCAAAGGGGCGGCACCCTTTATGGTTATCATGCTGATCGCTCTCTTTATTATTACCTATATTCCGATATAATCGCTCTGGTTCCCCAAACTTCTCTATGGGGTTCTTTTCTAAAACTCAAATGAATGATAATTGTCTTTCTCTGTGTACTCTGTGAGCTCTGTGAGAAATACAAAAGACCCTTTCAGGGTCACCAAATCTCTCGGGCGGGGCTGTTTGATCACATGTCCGATTTAAAAAATTGCTCCGGATCGGTAATCTTATCAGGCTTCGGGGTATATTCGGTGGGAACAGTGCCTTCTTTAAAGCATTCGAAAATCGTTTTTTTAGATTCAGGTATGGGCAAAAGACCAGTTTTCGCATCAATTTTAGAAAAGACAATCCCTTCCGGCACCGGAAACGCCCTGACAGGTTTGCCTTGCATGATATTTTTCATGAAGCCCAGCCAAATGGGGCTTGCGGCTCTGGCACCCGTTTCGTACTTGCCCAGCGAGCCTTCTTCGTCAAATCCGACCCACGTGCCGGTCACATAGCTGGGGGTATAACCGATGAACCAGGCGTCAAACAGGTTGTTGGTGGTGCCGGTCTTGCCGGCCACCGGACGACCCAGCGGCTTGACACTGCGACCGGTTCCCCTTTGGACTACACTTTCAAGCAGGCTGGTCATGATATAAGCCGTATTTTTCTCCATGATTTTTTCTCTGACAGGGGGCGCTTCCTCTATTACATGCCCGTCCCGATCAACGATCTTTGTAACAAAAACCGGCTCCACACGATAGCCGTAATTGGCAAAAACCGAATAAGCATTGACCAGTTCAAGCAATGATACACCGGATGATCCCAATGCGATAGAAAGATCTCTGCTCAACTTTGAGGTGATACCAAGCTTGCGGGCGTAATCTATGGCATAATCAATCCCGATATCCCTTAAAATCTTTATGGTTACCACGTTGCGCGACTTGGCAAGTGCATCGCGCAAAAGGGTGGGCCCAAAAAATTTTTCTTTGTAGTTCTTGGGTTTCCACGTAAAATCACGTTCCGTATCCTGATATACAATCGGAGAATCGATAATCATGGTGGCAGGTGTATAGCCCTTGTCAATTGCCGCTGCATAGGTCACCGGTTTATAGGCGGAGCCCGGCTGTCGCCGCGACTGGATCGCCCGGTTAAACTGACTTTCCTTGAAATCCCGGCCGCCCACCATTACCTTAACAAGGCCGCTTTCGGTTTCCAGGCACAGCAAAGCGGCCTGCACTTTGGGCTTTTGTTCCAGGGCCAGGCTCCACAGGTCCGTATCTTCAATTTTTCCCTTAATTTTTGCGAGTATGACATCCCCGACAAGTAAAACTTCCCCAGGGGAATTAACCCTGTCTTCATAAAATGCAAACTCGGGGTCCGGTTTGCGTGCCCAGCGCATATCCTTGATGTCGATCGTTCCCAAGGCATTACCCATACGCATTGTTACCGTTTTTTCGTTGTTATTAACCTCTATGACCACGCCCTTGACGGTCTGTCCTTCCTCCAAGGGTCTTATATCATGCTCATCCTGCAGTTCTTTGGAGTACGCCTCGATTTCTTCGGGTGCAAGGTGGGTTAATGGACCCCTGTATCCCTGCCGTTTATCCAGAGCTTTCAATCCTTTTGTGATTTCCCGCCGAGCCGCCTTTTGCATCTCAATGTTCACAGCCGCATAAACCCGAAGCCCTTCTTTGTAAAGGGTGTCGGCGCCATATTTTTTCTCAAGATAGCGCCTGATATGCTCGGTATAGACTGGCACCTCTTCGATATACCAGTTGCGCCTGGGCTTGATGTCGAGCACCTGGTTAATAGCTTCCGTGGCTTGAATGTTGGTTATATAACCTTCGGCAACCATCCGGTTCAAAGTGTAAATCTGGCGTTGTTTGGCTCTTTCCGGGTGTCTGAAGGGGGAATACCTGCTGGGAGCCTGGGGCAGTCCCGCTAAAATTGCGCATTCTGCCAGGTTCAATTCCTGGACGGATTTGCCGAAATAGTTTTCAGATGCCGCCTCGACACCATAAGCTCCATGCCCCAGATAAATTTGATTCAAATATAAAAAAAGAACTTCCTCTTTGCTAAACGATTTGTCAATGCGGTAGGCCAGTATGGCCTCTTTGAGTTTGCGCGTGTAGCTTTTTTCAGGTGACAGCAAAAACGACTTCGTTACTTGCTGGGTAATCGTGCTGCCGCCCTGGACAATGGTTCCCGCCTCGATATTTTTAAAAAACGCCCTGATAATGCTGAAAACATCTATGCCCTGGTGGGTATAAAACCTTGCATCTTCAGCTGATACGAACGCCTCTTTCAGCATTGTGGGCATTTTTGACAGCGGAACCACTATGCGGCGCTCTTTATAAAATTCCGCGATTTTGCGGTTATCGTCTGAATAGACGGTTGTAATAGTCGGGGGACGATAATCCTTAAGGGTGGTAATTTTTGGCAGGTTTTCACTAAGGTAGAGATAGGTCCCGGCCCCGGCAAGAAAGGCGCAAATCACCAGCAGGACAAACGACCAGAAGGCCCACCGGATAAATTTCGCTAAAAAGCCCCTTTTTTTCTTTCTGGCGCGCTTTTTTAATATCTGCGCAGTACTTTTGCGTTTAGGCAGATCCATTAAACACCTTATGCTGCGTTACTGTTTTCTCTCGATTTTGTTTATCCTTATTGAATTTATTCATTTCTAAAATTTAAAACGCTCAGTTTGGGTGAAAGAATCCAAGGTTTGCATGCTAACAAATATCGTGCGTTTACGCAAGGTGATCATCCTGCATCCGGTTAGAGCATTTTTCATGCAGACAAGGCAAAAAGAATTTGACATTGCTCCGAATTCTCGTTATTTAATTTAGTTTTAATTTGCCCTAACGTCACATAAACCATAGGGCTGATATTTAACAAAGGGCATACTATATGGTCAAGCTTGATTTTGAAAAAATCGGCGGCCTGGTACCTGCTGTGGTTCAGGATTATCAAACCGGCGAGGTATTAATGCTGGCCTTTATGAATGAAGAAGCCTGGCGCGCGACGCTCTCCAGTGGTCAGGCCACTTATTACAGCCGCAGCCGGCAGACATTATGGGTCAAAGGCAAAACATCGGGAAACCTGCAACTTGTCAAAGAAATCAGGATTGACTGTGACGATGACACTGTTTTGCTTAAAGTTGAACAGCTTGGTGGTGCGGCCTGTCACACCGGATACAAAAGCTGTTTTTTTAAACAGATCGAAAATGGAGCTGTCAAAATTACCGCCAAGCCGGTATTTGACCCCCAGGAGGTATATAAAAAATGACAAAGCTGTTAAAACTTGGAATTCCCAAAGGAAGCCTGCAAAATGCAACCATTGACCTGTTCAGGCGCAGCGGGTGGAAAATTAACGTCAACGGCAGAAGCTATTTCCCGGAAATCAACGATGATGAGATTGAATGCGCCATCTGTAGAGCACAAGAGATGTCCTGTCATGTAGAGAACGGCACCCTGGATGCCGGGCTTACCGGCAAGGACTGGATCGCTGAAAACAACTCCGATGTACACGTCATAACCGACCTTGTCTATTCCAAGGTCAGCGCACGACCGGCCCGCTGGGTGCTGGCGGTCACCTACGATTCGCCCATCAAAAAGCTGGAGGATCTGGAAGGAAAAACGATAGCCACGGAGCTGGTAGGGTTTACTAAAGAGTACTTTTCCAAACGTAATATTAACGTCGGTGTTGAGTTCTCATGGGGGGCGACCGAAGCCAAGGTTGTATCCGGCCTTGCAGATGCCATCGTGGAAGTTACGGAAACCGAAAGCACTATTAGGGCTCATGGTTTGAGAATTGTCCATGAATTGATGCAGACCAATACCCAGCTGATTGCCAACCATGCTGCCTGGCAGCATCCTGAAAAAAAAGAAAAGTTAGAACAGATTGCGCTCTTGCTTAAAGGCGCTCTTTTGGCTGAAAAACTGGTCGGCCTGAAAATGAATGTTTCTGAAAAACGCCTGCAACAGATCGTGTCGTTGCTACCGAGCCTTAATGCTCCTACGGTTGCCCCGCTTTATGACTCAAGCTGGTTTGCAATCGAAACCGTGGTAGAGTCAAATGTCGTCAGGAATCTTATTCCTGAACTACTGAAAAACGGCGCTGAAGGCATTATTGAATATCCGCTCAATAAAGTAGTCTAGAAATCAAGTTGCGGGTTGCGGGTCGTAGCGTAGATCCCGTCGATGGCGGGGGTAAGAAGGGTAGGGAAATGATTTCAAAACGAACGCAGGAAATGACCCCTTTTATTGTCATGGATGTTCTTGAAAGAGCCCATGAGATGGAACGCCAAGGCATCCACATCATTCATATGGAAGTGGGGGAGCCTGATTTTGATACGCCCCAGTGCATCAAGGATGCCGCGTGCAAGGCTCTCGATGACGGCCATACTCATTATACTCACAGTCTCGGCATTCTAGAGCTGCGGGAAGCCATTTGCGAACATTATTTTGACACCTACAATGTTTCCATAGATCCTGACCGGGTGGTGATATCCTCCGGGACGTCACCGGCCATGTTTGTCATGTTTGCGACGCTCCTGGAAAAGGATGACCAGGTCATTATTTCAGATCCTCATTATGCCTGCTATCCCAATTTCATCAAGTTCGTACAGGGCCGGCCGGTTGCCGTACCGGTCTATGAGGAAGACGGCTTTCAGTATCGACCTGAGGCCATCAAAGCAAAGATAACACCGCAAACCAAGGCCGTCTTCATCAATTCTCCGTCGAATCCAACCGGCAACCTCCTGTCGGCAAGCCGGATGCAGGCCATTGCCGAGCTGGTTTTGGAAGCAGGCTCTCCCTATATCGTTTCAGATGAAATTTATCACGGCCTGGTTTACGAAGGCAAAGAACACTCTGTTCTTGAATTTACAGACAAAGCCTTTGTTTTTAACGGCTTCTCCAAGCTCTACGCCATGACAGGCTTAAGGCTTGGATACATGATTGCACCCAAACACTTTATCCGGCCCATCCAAAAGGTCCAGCAAAACTTCTTTATTTCCGCCAACGCCATGGTACAGATGGCCGGTATTGCCGCCTTAAAGGAAGCCCATGACGATATTGCCAATATGAAGAAAATCTATAATGAGCGCCGGCAATACATGGTGCGGCGCTTAAAGGCCATGGGCCTGGGAATTACCGTGGAACCCACGGGCGCTTTTTATGTCTTTGCCAATGCCAGGCACAAATCAAAAGATTCATATAAGCTGGCCTTTGATATCCTGGAAAAAGCCCATGTGGGGGTGGCGCCCGGCATCGATTTTGGAGAAAACGGTGAAGGTTATCTTAGATTTTCCTATGCAACCTCCCTGGAAAATATAGCCGAGGGGATGGATCGACTGGAAACGTATCTTAAAACCATACCGGACCTATGATGCATCTTGTATATCAACCATGATTATAAAATCGGCTGAATTTATTAAAAGTGCTGTCAAACCAAAACATTATCCTGCTGACGATTTGCCGGAGATTGCGTTTGCCGGGCGCTCCAATGTGGGAAAATCTTCCCTGATCAATACGCTTTTAAACCGCAAGCGCCTGGTCAAGACCAGCAGGACTCCCGGCCGAACTCAGCTAATCAACTTTTTCCTAATTAACGAGACGTTTTCTTTTGTAGATCTGCCGGGATATGGATATGCCAAAGTTCCGGCATCCGTACGCAAATCATGGGGGCCCATGATCGAGACATACCTTGCAACCAGACAGGTATTAAGAGGTGTCGTGCTCATCATGGATATCCGGCGGACACCCGGCATGCAGGAAGCAAACTTTATTGATTGGCTCCATGATTACAACAATCCCTGCATTCTGGTGCTTACCAAGGTGGATAAGCTTTCTAAAACAAACCGGACTAAACAGCGCCTTGCCAATGCTCACGCCCTGGGTGTTGATGTCGATGACCTGATATTGTTTTCTGCCAAGTCACGCCTGGGCAAAGACGCTGTTTGGAATGCCATTGAACAGTTGATCGACCATGTTCCATAAAAGGAAACTTAGCGTTTCAAGAAGAATTAGGTGAACATAATAAATAAATCCTTGATATCCTGTTGATCCTGTCTGATAAGTATTATTAAGATGAAAAACATGTCGCCTATCAAAAATCAATTTGCTGATTTTAGCTCCGGATTTGTAGCCATTGCCGGTGCTCCCAATGTGGGCAAATCAACACTGTTAAACCAGATGCTGGGAGAAAAGCTGGCCATTACCTCCAAAAAGCCGCAAACAACCCGCAACCGCATCCTCGGTGTTCTACACAGGCCGGGGGCACAGCTTATTTTCCTGGATACACCCGGCGTTCATCAAGCAAGGCGTCCGCTTAACATCAGAATTGTAGATGCCGCCCTTAAAGCCATGGGAGATGTGGATGTCATCCTGGTTGTTATCGATGTAGCCGGCCCTGATCCGGATGCCGAAGCCTTTTTAGTACAAAAATTAAACACATTAAAACAGCCTGTCGTGCTTGTGCTCAACAAGATAGATTTAATTAAAAAGCCTCTGCTGCTTACCATGATGGATCAATGGTCCAAGAAATATTCTTTCGAGGCTATCATGCCGGTTTCGGCCATCCTGGGCGCTCAGGTTGAAGAACTTATCGAGACCGTGGAATCTTTGCTGCCCAAAGGTCCGCCCTTGTTTCCTGAAGATACCATCACTGATATGCCGGAACGCTTTATTGCTGCCGAAATGATACGTGAAAAAGTTTTCCGCACAACCGGACAGGAAATACCCTATTCCACAGCCGTCTCCGTGGATTCATTTTCTGAACAGAAAAAAGGCGCCCTTGTAAAAATTAACGCCACCATCCACGTTGAGCGTGCTTCCCAAAAAGGCATGGTAATCGGAAAAAACGGCAGCAAGCTCAAGCAGATCGGCCAGGCGGCCAGACAAGAAATCGAACGCATGCTGGGTACGAAAGTCTTTTTAAAGCTTTTTGTACGCGTACAGAAAAACTGGAGCAAAGATACCAAGGCTTTAAGAAAGTTTGGTTACTGATGATTCTTTCATATCATCCCTTTTTTGAAGCCGATAAAAACGTCATCTGCGCCGGTCGCGAGCCCGGCGCCGAAGATCTTGCCGCCATCCGGGCTGCGGATGCGGTTGTGCTTCCACAAGGATGCTACAGATCCCTGTACGCAATGGCCCGGCAAAACTGTGCAAATGTCTTTCCCAATTTTGACATCAGATTCAAATATGCCGGCAAACTCGGACAGGCCCGGCTTTTCGAAGAAACCAATGCTCCCTATCCTGAAACTGCAACCTATCGCAATCTCGACTCTTTTTATAATCAACGAGACAGCTTCTATGGCCAAACAACTTGGGGTTTTCCCCTGGTATTCAAGTTTGACTGGGGCGGAGAAGGAAACCATGTCTTTTTACTAAACTCTCCAAGCGAATTAGACCGGATGCTGCAAACCGCCGCAGATTTTGAAAAGGGGGGCCGATCAGGATTTTTGCTCCAAAACTATATTCCGGGCGGCAACCGTTCTGTTAGGGTTGTGGTTGTCGGGCAAACCTTTTTGTCCTACTGGCGGATCGGCAACAGCGACGCAAGTTTTGGTTCGAGCCTGGCCCAAGGGGCTGTGATCGATGCTGATGCCGATCCGGACCGGCAACAGATTGCAGTGGCAGCCGTTAAGGCGTTCTGCAATCAGGCCGACATCAACCTGGCGGGCTTTGACATTCTCTTTGCACCGGAGCCCAGACCCAATGAACCTTTTTTTCTTGAAATTAACTATTATTTCGGCCGCCGCGGGCTGGGCGGTTCCGAAAATTTTTACAAACTGCTGAACACCGAAATTTTAAACTGGATCAACAGCCTGGGATTAACGTTGCAAACAAGTGAAATTTGACCATAAAACAAAGTGTTGCCGACAGCCTGACTCCGTTGCCTTGGAAAAATGATGCTGGTTTCTGGATGCTGGTTTCTGGATGCTGGATGCTGGATGCTGGATGCTGGATAAAAGATAGCATTCATGTATTATATATCAAGCTTCTCTTGCGAGACGGGGTTTCCGCTTCGCTTCGACAATCATCGAGTATCGAGCATCTAGTATCTGTGTGTTGCTACTACACGCGCACAATGTGCAAACTTGACTCAAAATTAAAACCTTGGTGTATATACGACCAGCATGAAACCCTTTGCATACGATTTGGATGAGGCCGACATCAAGCGCGAACGGCGCAAGGCCCGGGACTTGAGGTCCTCCCAGTGGTGGAAGCGCCGCCTGAACAAGGGGGTCTGCCACTACTGCGGCCGCGCCGTCCCGCCCAAGGATCTCACCATGGACCACATCGTGCCCATAGCCCGCGGCGGAAAGAGCACCAAGGGAAACGTGGCCGCCGCCTGCAAGGAATGCAACAACGCCAAAAAACAGCTGCTCCCTATGGAATGGGAACAGTACCTGATCCGCCTTTCTCGTACAGAACCGCCGGCAGAAAAGGAAAGTAACGAATTCGAGCCCTGAGGATCCGGATCTGATTCCACCCCCGAGGGGTTTATGGCGGTTTCCATAATTTGAAAACAGTTATAGTGTACCTCAAATGGAACGATGATACGATTTATTAATTTTTTTGTTGACTTTTTTCAGAATGTTGAACCAAATTAAACCATCTTTAAACCTGTCTATGCGAAAGGATTAAGTTTGCCGACAGACACGATAACATTAGAATCAATTGATCTTTTTGACGCATTAAAACCCGAGGAGCTCGAGCAGGTGCAATCAATCGCGCGACCCGTACAAGTTGACGAGGCGGAAATCCTCACACGCATCGGTGCTCCCGCCCTCACTTTTTTTATTGTTTTATCCGGCAATTTTATGATTGCCTTTAAACGTGGCCGGGCGATTACGTTGCACGAAAAGGGCAAAATCATGGGCTGGTCTGCTGTTTTCACCCCGTTTCGCTACAAAGGAACGATAACAGCCCTTACCGAAGGCGAAGTTTTATCTATACCGGGAGACAAGCTTTTGAACCTGATTCAAAACGCCCCCGCCCTGGGCGACAAAATCATGAAAAAAATCAATGCAATTGCGTCGGAAAGGTTGTTTTTTGCCCAGAGCGCTGACCCGCTAGATGGTTTTTGATCAAGCAACCCCTTGCTTCTGCGGGCCCATAAATGCTACATAGTGTACAACCAAGGCAGTCGTTTCGCCATAACTTATTGATATAACACGACATTGAAGCGGGCGCAGTAAGCATCGCATGTCGGCGCAGTCGACCCCTTGCTTGGTTCTCTCGTTTAAGGAGGTGTCCATTGTATGGCTTAGAAGCAATATCGACCCACAACGGCTGGGCCATGGCTGTTGCGGGGGTTATCATCGTCTTTTGCGGCCTTGTTGTGCTTTCGACTACCATCGCCCAGCTCCACAAGGTTCTCAGGCTTTTTAACGGCGGAGCTACGGACTATCAAAACGGAAAGGGTCTTAGACGGATTGACGGCACAGAGGGCGCCCCTGCTTCTGACCCGACAATGAAGCATAAGCTTGCCGAGTCCACCCGACAGTTCAGGCT
>PVMK01159127.1_pt1 | contig 13378 bp, 10 predicted proteins | sample 1853481 | NCBI WGS metagenome assembly PVMK01 (sample SAMN08533507, study PRJNA380276) | Marine sediment metagenome, whole genome shotgun sequencing project.
GGGTAGGGGTGAATCCATACAAGGTGGTGATGAAATCGGTCGGCAATTTCATCCGGTTCATAAGTGGCGTTATCGATCCAGTAGCGGCAATCTTCCAGAAGTTGGCGGAGTTCAGTAGGAATACGGTATGCATCAATGCCTAAGTTTTTGTTCGACTGACGGTGTTTCCCCGCCCAGCGCCAGACCCGCTCAAACATGCGTTTGTGCAGATTATCGAGAAATCGCTCGGAAAGGACATCCCGTTTGCGCGAAAATGCCCATTCACCAGCCTCTAGAATATTCGACTGTTCTGCCTCATTCAGCTCGTAGCGCAATGTGATATAGGATGGGATTAACTGTTCCAGTTCCTCATCTGTCAGTGGAGTTGAGCCATCAATTGCTTCCCCTAATGGGTCAGTCATATATCTTCCTCCCACAGTTCCGAGCCAGCTTTTTCGATGAGTCGCTCGCTAAGGCGTTTCAGTTGCACATCTTCATCTGACTTATCTACACTTTGTGCTTCGAGGGCCATGCTGTGACGCGTCGATTCGAGTCGTTTCTCTGCAACGATATGCGCACGCTCTTCTACCAGATCATCAAGGGGTTTTCTGGGTACCAAAGCATATACAACCCGGCAATCCATTGCCCGTGCAGCACGCTCAAGGCTATCCAGCGTTATTGAGGCATTTATTTCGGCCTTCTCAATAGCAACGACTCGTGGCTGACTGACACCAATTCTCTGAGCAAGCTGGGCCGTCGTCATGCCCAGTGCCTCACGGATTGCTTTGATCCAACCGCGTGGAGGGCGGATGATGACATATGAATCTCTTAGTAAATTCAGTCGTTTATCGAGCTGTCGGCGTGCTGTCGCACGATCTTTGTGGTGCATAAAATAACCTATATATTATCATAAACATATAAATAAATAACATATAAGTTATTATTAATCAATTAGAAAATAATATATAGGTTATTTTATGCCTATCTAAACCAGAAAAAGTTAGATTCATTTACGTAGACTTTTGTACATCCCAGTTCAATACTGACGAGGGTCATTTTTGGAGTGCATCAAAAGGGGATCATGAAATTATTCACACTATTTCTATTGTGTATTTGTGCCCCACTAGCTGCAATTTACCGGCTTTTACTGGCGTTTATGGGCACAATGTAAATGGACAAGCACCGTAAGTGACTGATTAATAAAGACCTGATAAATCAGGCGCGAATCTTTTAATCCGATGGTCGAAGGTTCGAATCCTTCACGGCCCACCATTTTTCGAGCTTCAGTCGCCGCTTGTTTGACCTCATTATTTGCGGGATCTTTCAATCATGTAGCGAACGACATCCGAAGCCCCATGGTAGCTCAGTATTTTGCCGGGATTCCTGTTTGCGTAGACCCTGAATATCTCGTCACAGAATCCCTGTCCAACTTCGTCTACATTTTTGAAATTGAAGTCCAACACAGTATATTCATCAAGCCCCAGCAATAATCTTTTTGCTTCCGATCTGGACATTAGCCGCTTGTGTTTTGATAAATTAATCTTGACAATATTTTGATTAAACTCGTAATCGTCCCCCGTATATTTATCGAAGACGTCCTTTATCTTACGCCTGGTATTTATCTTTATTGTGCAGGTAACGGTTGTACCTTTTCTTTGCCTGATGTCCCTCAGGAATTCATCGGCCCTTATATTATCGATGATAAATTCCATATGGGAGGTGGCGATCTTGTATGTGTCGACGACCTTGGATGTAAAGAATATACCCTGTCCGCTATGGGTTTCTTTGGCAGTCGTCTGCTTACCTTTGAACAGGTGTTCCAATGCCAGAAAATCATCACTTATTTCAAAGCCTCGTTTGATGCTTACGATCGCACCGATACCCAGGTCTTTAATGATAAAAGTGATGTTTGTGTGATCAATTTCGACATTGATCCACACTTTCTTGCTGTGTGAGTGGTCAATCGCGTTGTTAAGCATTTCGGTGAAGGCATAATCAAAAATTGTCAGGCAATTCCTGTTGAGTCGGGCATTAAGCTGCATTCTTCTTATGACTTCTTCAAAAACCGTGTACTCTGAAAGTCCCTGTCTTTCTTTGATCAGTTCAAGACGGTTGATTTCATTGCTTGCATGTCCCGGGTAATATTTTGCGGCCCTGGTTTTCCCGCGCCTGTGTATTTCGCCCTGTGACATTAAACGGGTCAATAGTCGTACAATGTATTGTCTGGAGAAACCAAGGTCTTTTTCTAACGAGTCAGCAGTGACGCCTCCCTTGCTCTTCTTTATAAGCGCCAGTATTTTTTGGATAGTATCCATAGCTTTAACCTAATCTTAAACCAAATTCATCATTTATCTTAAACAGGATTAAGATTATATGCAATTGAAGTATAAGATTAGATGGGAAATATACTTGTTGGACGGTTGCTTTACCTGTGTATGATCCTAATCATGAAAATTTGGCCCTGTTGGTGGCGGCACAAGGTGATGACCCTGGCTATCCTGGTTAAACGCTCGCGGACTTTACGCCTGCTCTGTCTGGTTTTGGTGCTTGCCCCGCCAGGCCTATTGCTGGCCGAGGATGTCGTAACTGGAGATACAGACCCAACACCCTCAGAGTTATGTGATTCTGGTATCGCGCCCGAAGACAATGCAAATACTTCAGAGCAGGCCGGTGTTAATACGCCGCCTCAGGGTTGGCATAGCAGGCCTCGCCACATTTTTCGACCGGGTGAGTTACAAGTTGGAACTGGACATTCTTGCACTTTTTATCTTCATTTACAGCCTGGTTGCAGGCCGTGTCGAACGCTCGGTGATTTCCGGCCCAATGATTTTTGTCATCGCCGGATTTCTGTTGGGGCCTTTTGGCTTCGGTTGGTTGACGGGCGACGCCACCAGCAGTGATTTGAGAACGCTGGCAGATCTGACCCTGGCGCTGATCCTTTTCATTGATGCGGCAAATGCAGATTTGGGTGTACTTAAGCGCCAGTTCCGGATTCCTTCACGTATGCTGATAATTGGTTTGCCCGGCGTCATCCTGCTCGGATTCGGGTTGGCCGTCCTGATGTTTGAAGGTCTGTCTCTGTATACCGCCGCCATCCTCGCTACCATGCTGGCAGCCACTGACGCCGCTCTCGGCAAGGCTGTCATCACCAACAAGGCCGTACCCGCACGGATACGTGAAGGCCTGAACGTGGAAAGCGGGTTGAACGATGGCATTTGCGTGCCCATCGTACTGTTTTTTATCGCCTTGGCAGTCAGTGATGGTCATGGTGACGGCTCGCATTCTGCACTGGCATTGGTCGTACAGGAAATCGGCATTGGCCTGGCTGTGGGTCTGGGCCTGGCAGCGCTGGGCGTGGCCTTGTTGCGCTGGTGCTGGAAACAGGGATGGGTGACCGAAATCTGGATGCAGGTCACCGTCGTGGGTCTCGCCTTTGCTTCGTTTGCACTCGCACAAAGCCTGCACGGTAGCGGCTATATCGCTGCCTTTACCGGTGGCATGCTGTTCGGTCGCCTGGCCAAAGAGGCTACCCACAAGTTGGTATTGGCGGCCGAGGGTGTCGGGGAAACACTGGCACTGATGACGTGGTTACTATTCGGGGCCATGGTCATTGGCCCGGCATTCAACTTGTTTAACTGGCAGGTGGTGCTGTACGCATTGCTCAGTATCACCGTGATCCGTGTCGTGCCCATATTCCTGTCACTCACGGGTACCGGGGAAAGTGTACCCAGCAAGCTTTTCCTCGGCTGGTTTGGACCACGAGGATTGGCCAGCATCGTATTTGCCATCATCGTCATCAACGCCGAAGTGCCGGGCGCGGAATTCCTGGCACTGGTGGTTATCTGTACAGTGTTCCTGAGCCTGGTTGCGCATGGTATGTCCGCAAACCCGCTGGCCAAATGGATTGGCAGGAAGGATCAACAGGATGCCTAGCGGGCTCGGCTGAACAGTTTTCTGCTCTATTACTACATGGCTTGGGACATCGGTGGTGATGTGATTGAGGACCTCGAATTTAGCGGTCCCGCGCTCGGCGAATTCCCATAGCGCTGCCTGAATGCGCCGGAGAAGAGTCCGAAGTGGTTGAATCCGTGCTTCAGGGCAATGCGGCTAACGGTTCGCTCCGAACGGTGCGAAGCGACAAGCTTATGGTGAGCTTTCTGCAGCCGCACACTCAAGATATATTCGCTGATGGTGACATCAAAATACGCCCTGAAGCAAAGCTGCAGGGTCCGCACGCCGACCTTGGTCACACGACAGATATCCTTCATGTGAATAGCATCCGTGTAATGCGCCTGGATGTACTCCTTGGTCAGCTTGGCGATACGTCTGCATGGCTGGTAAAACAGCTTGTCGCAGGCCACATTGGCGCCAGAGGCCAGCAACTCACTATTTGCACTCCTGAAAAATAGTCTCTAAGGTGAAAGTAGAATGTTTTGGAAACTAAATCAGGAAATGTCCAGATTTCGGATGAGATTTGGATATTGTGTATGCCAGAAATCAATCACGAGAAATAAGAATGAATAAGGGGTGGGTTTTGATGAAAATGGCTTTTATGATGGCGTTGTTCTGTATCGCCATTCCAGCGCATGCGCAGCTGAGCGGCCACAACTCCAAGGGTGATTTCGGGCTGCAGTCCGGTTCTCAAGCACCTCCTGGCTGGTATCTGGTCGCACCGATGTACTACCGTTACTCTGCGGATGAATTCCACGACCGCAACGGCGATCGCTTATCCGCGCTTGGTGGTGGAGGATCGATTGAGGCCACTGCCTGGCTGGCCGGCGCCGTCTGGGTATCGGATTACAAGGTATTCGGCGGAAATTACAGCTTTGTGATCTTTCCGGGGGTCACTAATAATGCACTCGAGTTTCCACCACTTGGGACGGATGACAGGGTTAGTACCGGTCTGGCCGACCTGTATGTTCAGCCCATCAACCTGGGTTGGAACACACAACGGGCCGACTTCATTGCCGGTATCGGCATATTCGCGCCGACCGGCGAGTATGAGCCGGGTGGCTCGAGCAATCGCGGCCTGGGTATGTGGAGTTACGAGCTGTTCGGTGGCACCACGATTTACCTGGACGAGGCAAGGAGCTGGCATTTCGCCGCCACGGCGTTCTATGAAACCCACGGCAAGAAAGACGGCACCAATGTCCGAGTGGGCGACATCCTGACAGTGGAGGGCGGGCTCGGTAAATCCTTCATGGAAGGTGCCGTGAATGTTGGTATTGCGTACTACGCACAGTGGAAGCTGAGCGACGACGACTTCGGGGTTGACCTGGCGCCTGTTTTTGGCCGTGAACTGGGCAAACACCGCGTCTACGGTTTCGGCCCCGAACTGACCGTTCCGCTGGCCACGAAAAAAACCCTGTTTGGTTTCCTCAACCTGCGTTACTTCTGGGAATCCGGTGCCCGTACGGCCCTGCAGGGCAACACCTTCGTGGCGACGCTGACCTTCCCGATCCCAAGCATCGCATTGCAATGATTTTTTTGCATAGAAGAGCTGTGAAATAAATGAAGAATTTAATCAATATACACAGGAACTGTTTATAGGAGAGACACGATGAAAATGAAGACTTTTTTAATTAGTGGAATCACGAGTTTAATTGCGGCACTGATGGTGCCAGGTGTGGCCCTTGCGCAGGATGCCGGCACCCACAGCGGCAAAGAACTCAGTACTGAAAAGCCCACACGCCCCTATTCGCCCTATGCCTCTCCCTATTCGGAATATGACGCCGGGGTGGAATATCCGAACCGCGTGTTCTGGGGTGATACTCATCTTCACACCTCGTTCTCCATGGACGCTGGCGCTTTCGGCGCACGCCTGGGGCCAACAGATGCCTACCAGTTCGCTCGCGGGGATGAGATCGAATCCTCCACCGCCGGCCGGGTCCGACTGTCCCGGCCACTGGATTTCCTGGTGGTTGCTGACCATTCAGACAATATGGGTTTCTTTCCAGACCTGAATGCCGGTGCCGCTCACCTGCTTGCTGATCCCACGGGTAAGGAATGGTACGACAAGGTCCAGGCTGGCAAGGGTATGGAAGTGGCTCTGGAAATCATTGACTCATTTTCACGCGGCACCTATCCCGATGCCATCATGTACTACCCCGATACCGACATGTACAAGGGCGCCTGGGCCGCGACGATCGAGGCCGCCGAAAAATACAACGACCCGGGTAAATTCACTGCTTTCATTGGTTATGAATGGACATCCCAGGTGCCACCTGGCCAGAATCTCCACCGCGTGGTGATCTACCGGGATGGTGCGGACAAAGCTAGCCAGACTGTGCCGGCCACAACCTATGGCACACAGGGCAGAACGGACCCGGAATATCTCTGGAGTCTTTTGCAGGCCTATGAAGACAAGACCGGCGGCGATGTCCTGGCGATTGCCCACAATGGTAATTTGTCCAACGGCCTGATGTTCCCGCTCATCAACCCGGTGGATAACAAACCCCTGACAAAGGAGTATGCCGATACCCGCGCCAAGTGGGAACCCTTGTACGAAGTCACCCAGATCAAGGGCGACGGCGAAGCCCATCCCTTCCTGTCACCCAATGACGAGTTCGCCGATTACGGCACCTGGGACAAAGGCAACCTCAACCTGAGCGAAGCCAAGACTGACGAAATGCTGGTGCACGAGTATGCACGTAGCGGTCTGCAACTGGGGTTGAAACTTGAAAGTGAGCTTGGAACCAATCCCTACAAGTTCGGCATGATCGGCTCAACCGACAGTCACACTGGCCTGACTACGGCAGATGACGACAACTTTTATGGCAAACATGCCGGATCCGAACCAAGCCCCAATCGGATGAGTCACCCATTCGCCAAGTTCGGTGACCTCTCCATCTTGAACTGGGAAACCCTGGCCTCCGGCTATGCAGGGGTCTGGGCAACGGAAAATACCCGTGAAGCGATCTGGGACGCCATGCAACGTAAGGAAGTCTACGGCACTACCGGGCCACGTATGCTGGTGCGGTTCTTCGGCGGCTGGAATTTTGATGAAGCCGATGCCAATACCCGTCAGCCCGCCGAGGCAGGGTATGCCAAAGGGGTGCCCATGGGTGGCGATATCAGCAGCGCGCCTGAAGGCAAATCACCGTCATTCCTGGTGGGTGTTCTGAAAGATCCGATCGGCGCCAATCTCGAGCGCGTCCAGATCATCAAAGGCTGGGTGGATAGCAGTGGTGAACTGCGAGAACGCGTCTACGATGTGGCGGTTTCAGATGGGCGTAAAATCAACGAAGACGGTCGCTGCACAACACCCGTAGGCAATACGGTGGATGTGGCCAGTGCGACCTGGTCCAACACCATTGGTGCCACAGAAATGATCAGCGTATGGAAGGACCCCGATTTCGATGCATCACTCAAGGCCTTCTATTACGTACGGGTGCTCGAGATTCCGACACCCAGGTGGACTGCCTATGACGCTAAGTATTATGGACTTAAAGTGTCCAAAGAAATTGAAATGGTCCAGCAGGAGCGCGCCTACACCTCCCCGATCTGGTACACGCCATAAGCCAGGATGACATCTCATGAATGAGCAGGTGAAGACCAACTCCGCTGGCCCAATCATCGCAATTGTCATGTTCTTTGGCCTGGCATACGCCATTGTGCGTTACCACATCGTGGGCCCGGTTCCCTGGAAGGACTTTCCGTTTTTCATCCTGAACAAGGGAATTTCGCTAAGTGCTTTCATCTTGCTGACTTGCAATTTCGGGTTTGGTCCCTTGAAAAACCTGGGCGTCAACGTTCCCGAAGGCTGGCTTAACGCACGCAAAGCACTTGGCATGACGGGTTTCTTGCTGGTGCTCATACACGCCTTGATAAGCTTTATGCTTTTCAGCCCTTCGGTCTACGGCAAGTTTTTTGAGGCGGATGGCACGCTGACACTTTTGGCCGGTCTCAGCATGCTTGGTGGTGTATTGGCATTCGTGGTTCTGTGGGCCTTCAACCTGAGCTTCCAGACTCACTTACGTGAGGACCAGGCGTTCATCCGGTTTATCACTTCACGAAAGTTCCTGCTTACTGCAATGCTTCTGGGGGCGGCACACGTTTTTTTCATGGGCTACGAGGGTTGGCTCAATCCATCTGGCTGGCACGGAGGGATACCACCCGTCAGTTTAGTGGCGTTTGCATTTTTTGCCGTGGGTTATGTTACTAACTTGTTTGGCAGAAAGTAAAAGAGATCGAGACCGTGGTAACAGACAATATTCAGCCCGGCTCTGGGTCTCGTCTGGCTATCGCGCGCTGACACTATCGGGCGGTGGTTCGCGCGGCGCTTTACCAGGCCATGGCGGTCCAGCACGGCACATGGGTGCCATTATCTCGCCGAAGAATTGATCCAGCTAGCGAATAAAGGGCGAGTATGTGGCTTGAAAAAAATCACCGTCGCCCGGACTATTGCCATGGCGACGGTGGCAAAACCGGATGCACGCGTGCTTGTGCATCCCTTCAAGATGGAAGTTTAGGTGCGGCCTTTCCTTCTAGTCCCGCATTAACCAATTGGGTGAGAAAATCAGCAAATGGTTCGATATTTCCGCCCACGCTGGCTTCTTCCAGTGCTGCCATATAGGCGTCTCGTTCTTCTACAGGAATTACAGTCCAGGGATAGCCACCGCTTGCAAGCATTGTGTTCATTAAGAACCTTCCCATACGCCCGTTACCGTCCACATAGGGATGAATATAGACGAAAATAAAATGCCCGAGCACGACGCGAACTGCGGGTTCGGGTTCTTCACTCAGAAGATCAAATAATGCAGGCATGCAATCGCGGACCGCTTCCCTGGGTGGTGGTACATGCATGGAACGTCGAATATAAACGGGACCGCTTCTATAACCCGCTAGATCAACAGCGCTGATAATGCCCGCTGTAACACCTGGCCCAAAGAGTTCGGCGTACCATTTGCTGTGGTCGTCACCAACAACTGTTCCCGAATTTTCATTATGTAAAATTTTACCCAGGCTTTCCTGTACAGCCTGGTAAGCTTGCCAGTATCCGCTTGCCGCCAGAGTATTACGGTGTTCCCGGTCATTCTCATTATTTTCTGGGTTCCACGCACCACTTCGCACTAACTCAATTAACTCAGCACTTACGCGATAACCTTCGATCGATAATGAATGATAGGCATCAGTGACGTAAATCTTCTCGACACGCTTGAGGTATGAGTCAATATCTTTTGGTAAGCCAGGCGCTGCCGGAAACCGTTCAATGATGGGTTCCCGCATCTCCTGCCACATTAAACGGATACGATTCACATAAGGAGAAGCTTCCCGCGCATCCAGTATGTTGGGTGGTCCATTTTCAAATGGATCGGATTCAAGAATTGTATAACCAGCAGCTTTCATGGTTCCTGCGATCTGATCGGCGATGCGGTTACGCCCCGCATTCCGAAAAGCACCGGCCAAACGCCCCGCAATCGTGCTATGCCCGCCTTCAAGCAGGAGTGCCAGTACTTCCGAAGCATCTTTTACCATTGCCATGGCAGCACGTGCTTCTGTTGAAGCCTGCCGGAAAAAATGTTTCGGACAGGCAACCAGTGCAGCAGGTACCGAATAGAGACGTAAACCATCTTTTTCAACGATGTCATCTTTCCTGGGCATTGTGTAACGAACATCAAACAGGGATGTCCCAAAAGGAAGCGTTGTTGGTTTATTCCCCCCTTTCGGCGAGCGCACCAGCAATTGCTTTGGCACAGTTCGATTTCCAGTGTGGAGGGATAGCGACTGTTCTGGAGATAAGCACCAGTCATCATCAAACCGTTCTCTCAGATAGGCTGCACAAAAATCCCAGAATGAGGTATACCAAGCGGTACTATCTCCGGGAGTCTCGTCCGGGCGCGAAGCGATATACCACCCCCTCATCACCTCCTTAAGGAAGCCACTTTTAACAAGGCGTTCCCGGTGGGTCCGACTCAGGTCACTTGACCTTACCGCAATTACTCCGCGCTCTTGCAACTCTCTAAGAATTTGAAGGGATTCAGCCAGTTTTTCCTGGGGACTTGCCATTCGAGTCACTCTCTTTCTATAGGTTTTAGCGTCTTATAAATCATAGGGTATTCTGTTATAGCATTTATAGGTTTTGATGTCTATCAAGTAATAGGTTTTGCGGGTAAACCACTGATATTTCTGTAGGATAGGGATTAGATGTGGATGTCCTGGGTTTTCCTACATCCTGGTTGGGCGGAGACAGCAATATCGATACCTTCCAGATCGGTGGCTACCAACCCGTCACCTGGGGCCGAAATACGCTGGGTTTCATTTATCGTTTCGCCACGGTGAATAATGAATTACCCAATGACAGGGGATTGTTTCAACTGGGTGGGTTTACCAATATGACCGCTTATCAGCCCGGACAGTTATCGGGTAATCACGGTGGCACGCTTGGAGCCATGTATTATTACCGGCTCGGTGGGATTCGGATGCTGACCCAGACACCGATCTACGTGGGCGGGGTTCTGGAAGCCGGCAATGGCTGGAACATTGCTTCCATGGAGCGCATTTCTGATTGCTGGCTATTTGATAAAGAAATAACCACAATTGCGTCTGGCTTTTTACGGATCTTGGATATGATTTCTGGACGATTGAGAACGGTACAACTCCTAATACTCGTTGCATGCATACTCATGACTTTCAGAGTGTTGTCTCAGGACGCGGGTAAGGACCCTCAATCCCAACCAGCTGATCTTCCGACATCCTCGGCAGTTGGAAACCTGTTGCCCGCCACCGATGAGCAATGGCGATTTTCGATCGCCTTTCCCATGCTGTGGGCACCGTCAATCAACGGTAAAATACGTGGTGTCGAGTCTATCGACTTCACCATAGAGTTTAAGGACATTCTCGAGAATCTCAGCTTTGGTCTGATGTTTGAACTGTATGCGAACAAGGGGTCCTACGGCCTGGTGTATCGCAGCAATTTCATGCGCGTAAAAGACGAAAACTCACGCTCGGGTCTGCTTGAAACACGCATCAAGACAGAGTTGGATATGGGGGTTAACGATCTGCTCGCATCGTTTCGAGTACATGAGAAAGTCAGACTGGTTGCCGGTGTGAGAAACGTTTACGCAAAGATGGATCTGAAGATACGCAGCACCATCGGTTCGGAGGACTTGCTCAACGAGAAGATCAACATCACCGACAGCAATATGTTCGATTTTTTGTTCGGTCTGAACTTTGATCACTGGTTCAACGATGACTGGGGCATCATGCTGAATGCGGACCTGGGTATTGCCGGGGATAACGATCGAGATTTCAGTACGGAATTTCGCGCGTTATACCGCATCAGTGATCTGAATAATCTCTGGTTTGGGTACCGCTACCTGAATATCGGTAACGACAGCAACTCGGACGGACTCAAATACAAGATCGATATGTCACAATCCGGCCCGACTTTTGGCTGGGCGTTTACATTCTGATTTCCATCGATAGGAACGAAGTAGGAACGAAGACACCCATGTTTCTATATGTTGAAAAGTGATGGGTGTCTTCGCTCTTTCCAGTCGCGGCGCTGACGCGCCGCGGCTGAACCGAAGCGTTAAAATTGTTTAAGCCTTCCAAGGGCGCGCTTCTGAGAGGCCTATTTCAATCGGGGAAAGGAGCGTGTGACCTCGTCCAGAGAGTCCAGGAGCAGACGCTCAAGTGGACCATTTCCTGCGACGGTCAGAGCCGAAAACACGATGGGTGGTCATTCAACAGGCCCAATTTTTCGTATGATGTCTTTGTTGGTTGGCTTATGGATTTTTCAGGTGTTTTCTATGAGATCAACACTTAATGGGTAACAAGATGAAAAAACTGTTTGCTATTCCGCCTTTACTGGTACTACTTACATCCAGCATATTCGCTGATTTTTCCCGCTCACAGCCGACACTGCACCCACGCTTGCCCGGTACCGGACCGTTTATCATCGAAATCAGTGGTACCTGGCCCAATGATTGCCACCCCGGCGAACAAAAGCCGGTGGTTGAGTCCTTTGATGGCCGTACGGTGGAGATCGACTTCGAAATCATTATTGTGCACATCACCTGCAATTCCATCGATACGGAGTACCGGGTGCTGGTAGACATGAGTGAGGTGGTTCGTACAACCAAACCTATTGGTGATTTGCTGGCTATACAGGTTAGCTTCCAGGGGAGCATTCTGGAGCAAACCCTGCAACTGACCTGTCCGGAGGAGGGCGGATGTACAAGCCTTCCCGGGGATCAGCAGAGACCGGAACAGGGGCTTTATAACGACCCGTCCCTGTTAAAACAAGGACTGCTGGTGGCACGACAGAGAGGTGCGATGGGGATTTTCCCGTTGGTCTATAACAAGTTAGGTAGAAGTGAATGGGTATTTGGTGGCAATCACATGGTAGAAAATACTTTTTTCACCGAGATTTTGCGCCCAAGTGGCGGTGATTGTATTGGTTGTGAACCCACCGGCACCGAACCGGAAATCACGAAAATAGGTCATCTCAGTGTGCTGGTTGATAGTCCAGGCATGCTACAGGTAAAGATAAACGATGGCTTGTTTACGGAATACCACGGTTCGGTGTTTGGTTACAGAACTTTTAAGGTGGGTCCGACTGGTGAGCAATCCATAATCGATCTCGAAGGGCGCTGGGGCATCAGTGAAAACCGTGGCACTAACCCGCCGCTCGGTGATCTTACGGAGTTCTTCCCGGGTGCTTTTGACATCGTTTTGGAAGATATTGTCACTGCTAATAGCGAGATACTACCCGACGGACAAGTGAGTTACTTGGTATCCTCTCTCACCGGTGGAACGTTTGGCCAGCTGGTGTGCAAAGGACAAACCGGTCTTAACGGCGTTACCAACGTCTGCGAGTTTATTGATCCTACCGATGCTGCAGAACCCTTATTCCTGTTTTACCAGGATGGCCCATCCAGCCTCTCCATTGAATACGGACGTCCTTTAGTTGCCGTTGGTGTTGCACCTGGGGGTAAGGCGGTCCGTTTGGATTGATATACCCAATCTTGGTCTGGCATCTGCGTCTGCTCCTGGCCGTTAGTTCCTATTCGCCATAACAGCTATTGAGGTGCCGGTTCTTGCCAGTAAGCAGCTACTTGTCTGACATGAATTTCAGCACTACGAAGGACTCAAAACAGCCAGGAGCCGCCATTGGTACGACCGCAAACCTGCACCATTCAGGCCGAGCCAAAACAATACAGTGATCGTCTCCTATACTTAAGAGTGGCAATTCAGCCACCTGGAGAGACAAATATGAGATCTACTATTAAATTCCTAATTGCTGCATTATTCGCAGGCTCATTTTCCCTGGCCAATGCAGCTGTGGTCGAAGTCTGGCAATGCCAGTTGAAAGACGGCAAGACCGCGGATGATCTGAGGGTGGCTTCATCAGGCTGGCTGGCAGCCATGAAGAGCATGGAAGGTGGCGCAGAAG
>PVMK01189185.1_pt2 | contig 13378 bp, 16 predicted proteins | sample 1853481 | NCBI WGS metagenome assembly PVMK01 (sample SAMN08533507, study PRJNA380276) | Marine sediment metagenome, whole genome shotgun sequencing project.
ATGTCCTTTTCCAGGAATTCGACTCTTTCCTCCGCCAATATGTCACGCCCGGTCAGACCTAAGACGAGAGTCCAGGGAGGAAGCTCTTTCTTTAAGGAAGAGATCTGTTCAGTTCCTTCTCCAAGAATAGCAGCCAGACTGGAACAATTTAAAATCATTAACTCATCATGAAATCTTATCCTTAAAAGTTTATAGGCAAAGCCGATGATGTTATCCAGCCCTTCAGACGGCACCAGCAAAAACTTCTGAACCTTTGGCAGCACTTCACATCTCAGAGACGCCCAGGTGACAATCCCCATGGTTCCCTGCGCTGCAGATACCAGCTTGTGGTAATTGAACTGCCCGGGTCCATATTGATATAGCGCCGTGGCTTGTATTTTTCGTCGTTTTTCCAGCAGTTCTTCTATTGGAATGAGTTTAGTCTCCTGACTGGTGGAAGTGCTAACGTTAGCACCGGCAAGCTCTCCAGTCCTATACATATCCCCGTTCCCCATAACCGATTCAAGACATCGCAGAGGCTCGCTCAGCGACCAGGAATACCTTGGATTCATTATAGGCTCCCTTTCCAGGACACTGCCCAACACAGATTTTGAAGCACGCGGCAGCAATGGCATAGAAAGTCTCAATCCCTGCTTAGCCAACGCCGGCTGAAGTTCACGGTAGGTTACCCCGGGCTCAACAATAGCCACCCTATTTCTCCGGTCCATCATGACGATCCGCTTCATCCCGCTGAGGTCCACAATAACCGCCCCTTCTGAACTGGGGACACTGTCACCACGGAAGTGCGGCTGGCCTGAGCTTACAGGCACCAAAGGCGTATTCGTCTGATTAGCCCACTTAACGATACCCTGCACTTCTTCCGCATTTTTAGGCTTTACCACCATCATAGGCAACATTTGCGGAATGAAACTGTGGTCCTTGGAGTAAATATCCAATGTAGCCGGATCATTAATTACATTCTCCGCACCAACTATCTTTATTAGCTCATCTTTATTTTTATCCATCTATACCTCAGTTATTCCTCTAAAATTTTTATAATTATTATTTTAGTCTGTTTCTCAGCTTGAGATCATGGTCGTAGGAAAGCCCGAACGTTTGCAGCCTTTAAAAATTTCTTCAAGAGGATCAGTACGCATTCTCTGAATCTTATTAAAAACATCGGGACGTTCTTTGGAGACTGTTGGCATAATTTCAGCCATAGCAGCACCCACAATTTTAGGCGTTTCATAGGGATCAAGTATACTGCGCAATGTTTTAGTAATTTTACTGAGCAGGTAGTCAATATCATCTGCGGTCAGGCAATAGGGCATAACCGCATTACGGATCATGTCACGATGATCGAGTTTATTGATAATCTCGCTGCGCCACCAGTCAAGATATACAGATACACCCTCCCGGGAAATATTTCCTTCGGTTAAGGCATATTTAACCGCGTTAGCAGCTTTCCAGCCGCTTATGACCGCACCAGTCATCTCGGCTTCCTGGCACCATACCGCATCAGATACCAGCAGTACCTGATCTTTATACGGATCAATAATATGGGAGTACATATTACCTTCAATACAGAGCGGCCTTATTGTCTCAGCGTTTCTAAACCAGGGCGCAAAATGGCCCTGCTGTGTAAAACGCTCAAAAGCGCCCTGAACATCTGCTCCCGGGTGGGTACAGCTGATAAACGGAAAGTAAGTCTCGCCATCAGCACGGGGAGTCATCCAGATGCGCATAGGCGTCTTTTCTCCAAGAAAAATCTGAAATAATGCATATTTTTCAGAAGGTTCCACACCTGCCATCTCAAAACCATAACTGGTACTGGTACCATAAAATATACGTTCTCTGTTCTTGCCCAAAGTTTTTGCCAGACGTGATGCCCTGCCGTCCGCGCCAATCACAAAAGTTCCTTTAAACTTTGTCCCTTCGCGGGTATGAACAGTGACCTGGCCATTTTTGGTTTGTGTGCCGATTACATTATGTCCGGGAAAAACATCGACACCATACTTCATGCATTCCTTCATCAGACTTTTTAGCAGAGCCCCTTTATCATAGGTAGCACTGATTCGGCCTTCATCACCCATGCCCTCATTTTTTTCATAATCACCAAGCTGTATTTTATTCCCTTTATAGGAATAGATGGACCATGAATAAAAATTTTGATGAGCGCCCTCATACGGTATGGAAAATCCATAAGCCGGAAAACAGAGCCGCTGATCTCTTGAGTTTATTGATACACGGTCTCCAAGATAACTGCCGGTCAGGGTAACGATCATCATGCTGCAGGCACGGTTAATATCGGTAATATTTTTTTTTCTTTCAAGTAGAGCAACCTTCAACCCATGTTCTCCAGCGGTTTTTGCCGCCATAAGACCTGCTGGTCCCGCCCCTACAATAATTAAATCATATGCGTTTGTCATAATTTTCCCTAAAGTTTATCTACATACTTACAATAATTGCCGTTTCGTACAAACAGGAAAAAGACAGGTTGTTACATAGGACTGAATAAATGGAGACTTCTTCCTGCGACAGTGGGCTAAGAGGTATGTGAACAATAAAACACCCTTCACACACTCCCTAATCAGATTTCCTGAGGAGCTTTCATAGGACAGACTTTGACACAGGTTCTGCACTCCAGACACAGACCTGTATTTATAAGCGCAAAGTCATCAAATAAACCAATTGCGGTTCGCGGACAAAGGTCGACACATCCCCCGCAGCCGACACATTTCTGCCTGTCAATCCTGACCATCTTAATAATACTCCTCTTATATTGCGTATCTTTAAATAACAACTCAAACCACTTTTATTGAACAGGTCATCTCTGTCTTAACTTTATCTTTTATCTTGAGCTCGGCAAATTCAGTATAAATGTAATCCCGACTTTTATACGGCGAGCAGCACTACAGTTTACTAAATTATCCTTTAACAATATCTTCAGCCGATGTCTTCCAGTGTTTTTCTATAACTTCTGCAATCCCGGGACGTTCTTTTCTTATCTGATCAATATGGCCCATAATGGCCCTTTCCATAACGATAGGATTAGTATTTTCACTTACATAACCGGGATATTCTTCATTATTGGTAAGGCTGAAAATATAATCCAGCTCCTCATCCTTAAGCTGTCCAAGACCAAAGGCCTGCAGCGACTTTTCAATCTCACCGGGTCGGCAATATTCAAAACTTTCCCTCCAGAAATTTGTATAATCTTCATATCCCTTACCCTTATCAAGGACCTTAAGCGCTGCCTGAGCCGCCAGGTAACCGTACATCAAGGCCGACTGACAGTAGGTTTCAATAAATGCGGCAGCATCACCCACCACCACAATATTTCCTTCTACCGGATTCATAATGCAGGTATAAAAATTAAGCACGCAGGCAGCCTTATGCACGATCTTGGCATTATGAAACCATTCCTTAAACGGTCCTTCGGTCAAGAACCAGTCAAGCCCCATTTTAGCCGGCATACCGCAGGGGGTTCCGCAAAAAACATCCAAAATAGGTTTATCCCCCTCTTTTGCATCCGGAAGATACTTGGGAACCATATAGATCTGGCCTTTTCCCCAAGGGGTATGCCCCGGCCTACACAGGTTACCCAGGAATCCCAGTTTGGATAATCCACTTCATCAAGAAAATATGAGGCTACCCGGTAAGAACCAAAATATTTTCTGGTTTTAAACAGCTCCAGTCCCGTAACAATCTGGGAATTAACCCCGTCCGCTGCAAAAGCGGTCTCTGCACCAGACTTCCTTAAGTGTACGCGTGTAGTTGTCACGTAATGTGACTTTCACCTTGCCATCGATATTTCCGCACGGATACCGCTGTTTCAGTCAGCACATCAACCCCGTTTGCCAAAGATTCTTCCAGCAGATTCCGTAAAATGATCTCCTTGGTATATGTCAGAGCTACACCGTGTTCACGGTTTACAATCGTCAGTTTATTACCGCCGGTGGACATTCTGGAGCTCTTAACAAGTTTCACATAGAGGTGACCGTATTTTACGGTAATACCGGTTTTTTCGAGTGCAGGTCATTATCGATAAAACGGACGGTTTCCCCATGGGTATTAGGTTCATTTATCAGCATGGTACAGCAGGAACGGTTGACTTTAGAAATTTCCTTTTTAACATCAATCAGAAGAACGTCCTGTCTGGCTGCTGACAGCTCTTTTGCGATCATTAATCCGGCTGGTCCTGCTCCGACCACAATAAAATCATACTTTTTTTTCATGAACGATCCCCTTTTCCGTACGTATCGCTTGTGAGGTTAAGTAATAGAATTTCCGGGAAGCGGCAGTCGCAAAAGATTGCATCCACACCACAGCCTGCCCTGCAGGTTCCGCACTCAATACAAGAGACCTGATCAATAAAAGACTTATCCTCAACAAACCGTATGGCCAGCCGGGGGCAAAGATTAACACAGGCACCGCAGCCTACACATATTTCACGATCTACTTTCATAAGATACCCAACATTCTTTATAGTTAATATCGTTTACCAGTCATGTACGGCAATGACGGCATATATCATAAAAATCTTTTGCCAAACCGGCTTCTTTAGCAAAATAAGACAGTTGATTTTCAGGTGCAAAAGTTTCCCCGCATTCTTTGCAGGTTTTGAGCTTGAGATCAACTTTCCAGTTCTCAAGGATTCGTGCAGGCCCCTGTATTTTGGTACCGTCATGAACAACCGCTGTTTCACCTTCTTCAATATCAGTAAGCTTTATCGCCCCGGTCGGACAGATTTCCGCGCAAGTGCCGCATCCGATACAATCTTCTGCTCTTTCATAAAAAGGAGATACCGCCAGTTTTTCATAACCGCGGTTGGCAAAGCCAATGGCACTCACACCGACCAGTTCACTGCAGGCCCGGACACATCTGCCGCAGGCAATACAGAGCTCATCTCTAGGAGCAAAACGCTTGATTGGTTTAACGCCAAGATCACGTGCCAGATCCTGAAGCACTTTTGCTTCAGGCGCTTCAGCCAATAATAGTTCAATGATTGTAGCTCGAATATTCCTAATCTTCTCTGTGGCTGTCTGTACCACCAGGCCCTCTTCTGCCTTATATACACAGGAACTGACGATCTGTGAGACACCGCCTCTGTTTATTTCCACCACACACAGCCTGCAGCCGCCGGTTGGGGTAAGGGATTCATGGTGACATAGAGTTGGAATCCAAACACCTATCTTTTGAGCCGCCTGCAGAAGAGTGGTCCCTTCCTGAACCTCTACTGGAATTTCATCAATTTTTAGTGTTACCATGGTAACTCCTTGGGTAGATAAGGAAGAGATTTAAACGCTCACAATCACTTCCTGTTTTTATAAATTATCACCTGTCCTTTTAGGTCAATACAGCATCAACGGGACAGATTTCTGAACAGGCCCCGCATTTGATACATTTTTTTGTATTAATCTTATGGGCCTTCTTCTTTTCACCGCTTACTGCTGCATTGGGACATGCCTTAATACAGGCACCGCAGCCGATACATGTTTTTTTATCAATTGAATATTGAACCAGTTCCCGGCATACACCTGCTGGACACTTCTTATCCTTAATATGCGCCAGATACTCATTTTTAAAATATTTTAAGGTAGACAAAACAGGGTTAGGTGCTGTACGTCCGAGTCCGCACAAGGCTGAACACTTAATCGTAGCCGCGAGTTTTTCAAGCAGGGCCAAATCCTTAACCGTTCCACGGCCTTCACAGATATCCTCTAAAATCTCCCTCATTCTTCTGACCCCGACACGGCAGGGGGTACACTTACCGCAGGATTCATCTTCAAGAAATTTAAGAAAATAAAGGGCTACATCGACCATACATGTTTTTTCATCCATAACGATCAAACCGCCGGACCCCATAATTGAACCGGTCTCAGCCAGTTTGTCATAATCCACAGGCAGGTCAATCAGTGTTTCAGGGATACAGCCGCCGGACGGGCCACCGGTCTGAACCGCTTTAAACGCTTTATCTCCGGGGATACCGCCGCCAATATCAAAAATGATTTCCCTCAGGCTGATTCCCATGGGTACTTCTACAAGTCCCACATTGTTAACTTTACCCACCAGAGAAAAAACTTTGGTCCCCTTACTGGTTTCAGTTCCAAGAGCAGAAAACTGTTTAGCACCGTTCTTCACCAGAGCGGATACATTTGCCAGTGTTTCCACATTATTAATAATGGTGGGACAACCATACAGTCCCTCTACAGCAGGATAAGGCGGTCTTTGCCGCGGTTCACCGGACTCGCCTTCAACAGACTGAATCAATGCTGTTTCTTCTCCGCAAACAAATGCGCCTGCGCCTCGGATTGTACGGATATCAACAGCAAAATCAGTTGTCAGGACCGAACTGCCTAATATTCCGTTTTTACGGGCCTTTTCAAGTTCAATCTCCAGACGCTGAATCGCAAGGGGATATTCGTCTCTAACATATATTATCCCCTGTGACGCTCCGACCGCATAGCCGGCAATCAGCATTCCCTCAATAACAGCATGGGGATCTCCTTCAAGGATACTTCTATCCATATACGCTCCGGGATCTCCCTCATCTGCATTGCATATTATATATTTTTGTTTTCCGCGGGCCTTTCGACAGGCTTTCCATTTAAGACCGGTGGAAAAACCGCCGCCGCCGCGTCCCCGCAAACCGGCTTTTTCAACCTCATTAATTACCTGATTGGGTGTTTTATCAGTCAGCGCAAGGGACAGTCCCTGATAGCCCTCAAGCGCAATATATTCTTCAATATTTTCAGGATCTATCACACCGCAGTTGCGCAGGGCCACCCGCTTTTGTTTACTATAAAATGCATGACTGCCATTGTCCGGGACATCATCACAGCAGCTTACATCAGGCGGGCCTAAAAGTGTTTTAAACAGCGCGCCTTCCGGAATCGCATCGAGTTTAATCGCGGCCAGTATTGTCTGAACAACCTCTTTAGTTACCTTGCCATAGGTAAGCCGGACCTTTCCCGGAATCCAGACATCAACTAAAGGTTCCTGATGACACATGCCGTTACAACCGGCCTTTTGAACCTGAAGATTCATTTTGCGCTTTTTAATTCCAGTTATAAAAGCGTTCAGGACAGCCTGTGCGCCTGCAGCAAGGCCGCAGGAGGCAAACCCAACCGAGATCTTAATTTTATCCGGCAGGAGTGAGACCTTCCCGGATTTTCCCAGTTTCTCTAAATGCGTAAGATCTTTACCCTTCATCATTTATTATCTTTTCTGTATTGTTGTAGTAGATTTCCGGTTTTGACCTGTGTCATGCCGCCGTGGATATCATCGTTTACTTTAACTACCGGAGCCATACTGCAGCAACCCAGACAGCGGACTTTTTTCAGGGTAAAATTACCATCAGCACTGGTTCCTTCATCATGACCAAGACCAAGTTCACGGGAAACACTCTGTGACAGCTTATCCGCATTTTTAACATGACATGCGGTACCCGTACAAACACTGACCGTGTTTTCCCCCTGTGGTTCCAGACTGAATGAATGATAAAAAGAAGAAACAGCAAAAATTTTACTGAGCGGAATATCCAATGCTTCAGAAATGTACAGCAAGACTTCCTTTGGTAAATAACCAAATTCCAACTGAATATCCTGCAGCAGTGAAATCAGTGTTCCCTGGTCTTCTTTGTATTTTTCAACTATTTGATTGATCTTATTTTTTCGTGACAATTTCATGGATTGTTCCTGTTTTTTTAATGTCCTCATAGAATTCATCAACGGCTGTCTGAAAAGCAGGCATCAGGCTTGCAGGCAATGTCATAAAACGCTTTTGCAGAGCTAGATATTCCTGAACCGGTTTAAGTTTTTTCAGATTCACAGTAAGCCGTATCTCGCCCTTATTAACTTCATACAGCGGAAAGTATCCGGTTAAGACCGCCCGGCGGCCGATATCAAGTGTTTTGTTCGAAGCAAACATCCATCCTGTGGGACATGGGGTCAACACTAAAATAAAAGCATTGCCGGAACATTCCAGCCCCTTGCGGACTTTTTCAATTAAATCAAAGGGATAACTGGGACAGGCTGTTGCAATATATGAAAAATCTTCTTTTGCCATAACAGCCGGAATATTCTTCTGCCGCACCGCAGCTCTGACATCATTTTCCGTAACCGGATGCATTCTCTCATTCTGAACAAATGGCCGGGGAATGGCCTTTCGGATCAGCGTGTCTACTGCTGCTTCATTATCAAAACAGACAAACAATGCATTTTGATTCTTTAAAACACGCTGAAGAACAAGATAATCTGCATCCAGAACTTTTCGGTCGATTGCAATTACAGGCTTTTTAACCGGAACATGAGAGGTCTGGGACTGTTCGGCAGATTTTGCGTTAAAGCTTTCAATTATAGTAATAAGCTTTTCTAGCGTATCAGCAGTATTAACACAGTCATGTGCAAAAGTGTTTGCGCTCAGCCCGTCGTTTTGTCCGTTTATTCCCCCCAAGGCAGGATCAGCGGAATCAGATACTTTTGATACAAGCCGCGCAGCCAGGGACTTTACACAGCCTTTACATGAACGCCTTCCGCTAAGAAAACGTTCCTGTTGGGGTAAAATTTTCGGTACAAATACAGAGAACCTATCCATTAATAAATTGCCTCCTGAACATATTTATGTCTCCTTCGGGAACTGAAGCACCCAAATTTTAGCGAAGAATCATTTAGCCAGCCACGGAGCGCGCTCTACGGCGATTTCCAGTGAGATACAACCGGTGACGCACTGCTGAATGCAAAGACCGCAGCCCTTGCAATAACTTAAATCCGCCTCATAGAATCCGTCTTCATTTTGAAAAATAGCACCGTCGGGACAAGACAGGTAGCATATGCCGCAGCAAACACATTTTTGCGTATCCCATAAAGGCCTTTCAAAACGCCAGTCATCATTTGTTTTAAAATCTTCAGTGATTGTTATTACGGATCCAAATATTGTAGGGTCTTGTTTTTTCATCTTATCTGCTTAATTATTAGTTTAAGTGCTTTTATTTAACTATTTTCATAAGTCTTAATTATTCATAGCCCTTAAAACAGGAATTAATAACAAGGATATCCCATTCGGCTTGCCCTCGCCATCAGCGAAGTTGCTCTTTCCGGGGTAAACATCTCAATTTTTTTAGCAATTGTCGGACGCTCTTTTCTGATGGTATTCAAATGGGGTTTAAGCCCCTCGCTGAGCCCACGGTACATCAGAAAAGGATTCATCGTCCAGGGCAGCTTAGTGTCTACAATCTGGTGGAGGTAATTGTGTTCTTCCTCGTTAAACAGTCTGTTAAATACAGGATAACAGACAAACTCTTTATAATCGTGGGTTTCAGCCCAGTTTTTCTGCCACCAGTCAATATAATCCTTCACCCCTTCACGGTTCAACTGACCGGTATGCAGGGCTTTACAGACAGCGTTCGCCGCCTTATGTCCCGATAACAGCGCACCTGTATTTTCCGCTTCTGCAAACCAGCAGCTGTCACCCACAAATATTATATTATCCTTAAAAGGTTCTTTGGCAGGACTCCAGTTACTCACAACAGCACAGCGTTCATGGGTGATCTCCACATTCTTAAACCAGTGCTTGTAGTTACTTTGCTGCGTCAGATATTCAAGCCGTTCCTTTCCCTGAATATACAGCCAATACTCATCCGGACGGTATACACTGGGCAGCAGACAGAACGAGATCGTACCCAACTGACCCGGACCGTAACAGAGGCCCAAAGCGATCATCTCGGAACGGTCAAACTCAACCCCGGTGATATAGTAGCTGTTGGCCCGGCCGGTATTGATAAAAATCCGATCCTTGTTCAGGCCCGAAATTCTGGCCAGTCTGGAATTAATACCATCAGCAGCAATACAGAATGTACCTAGGAATGAATCCCCTTCCGCTGTTTTGACGCGTACACCTTCGGACGTATTACGGGCATCAACCACATTTCGGCCCAGGTAAAAATCTACACTTGCCTGGCGGCCCTCTTCATAAATACCACCCAGCAGCGCGCCTTTATCAAAAACAACCGCGGGCACACCCTGACCTGAAGCATTCTTTTCATAATCACCGATCTCAATACGATCTTTTCCGTTCGGTGCAGTAAAATGAAGCGCATAAAACTCGCGGTAATCACCCGCGTAGTTTACAGAGAAGTTATTTACAGGAAAGACCCATCGCTTCTGCTCTCTGGAGAAATACATGTGTTCATTATAGAATGAATCCATATTCAGCAGGAACATCTGAGCACAGGAGCGCTGAATTTTTGCTGGATCCGTTTTGCGTTCTATTGCTGCAACTTTCAAACCATTCTGAGCAGCGGTTTTTGCCGCTTCCAGTCCGGAGGTTCCGCCGCCAACTACGATTAGATCATATTTTTGAGCCATAGATGTTTCCCCAAATTTTTTATCCTTTAATATTAAATTTTAAAGTAAGGTAATGATCTAGTTGTAATTTAATAGGATATATCTAAGTACATCTAGTATTTCAGATGTATTCTTTTACACTACTTCTAATAATAGGTCTGCGCATTCTCAATGTCAAGTAAAAATATATTTTTATATCTAAACTTCTAGTAGAAGAGTTTAAGAGCTTATTTCTTTTTAGAGCTAAAGGAAACAGCACCAAAAGTTCAAAAGTGATTAAAAACCTATTTTAACGAAGCAATATTTTCATAAAATGAATCAATTACCGGTACCATAAGTGCTGATATTTCTTTAAGAAAGGATCTGCCAAAGGTCGTCAGCGAGTAATATTTTCTGTTTGCACCCTGAGCAGAAGGCTCTTTTGTACTTTGAAGAATTCCCTCTGTCTCGAGCGTACGCAGTCTTTTATAAAGGTTATTGCGGTCAATATCAAAAGCGCCTTCCGTAATTTCATATATTTCAGCCTTTATCTCATAAGCATATTTTGGGCCTCTACTGATAAGAGACAGTACTGTAAATTGAAGAAATCCGCGTTTAATATCAAACTGAAGCTGTTCAAGATGTTTACTGAGTATTTGCTGCTCATTGTTATTTAATTTATCCATTTTATCAGCCTTAAGAAGTGGTTTACAGATATAGTTTGATAAGATACATTTGTTCAAACTAGTAGTAACAGATTTAGAAGTCAAGAACAAAATGCATTTTTTATAATCATGTACAGCATAAAGAAATTCTAAGGGCATTTAATCCAGTAGTCCACAATGAATCATATAACTTAAATGTCTAATAGCAAAGACCATTTTGACAAAAAACAGATCCTTTTTAGATTAAATTATTTCGGATTCAAATTGATTCCTCGAGATAAAGTCATAGGATTTCCGTATACCAGCTCAAATTATTAAACCTTAAAAAACAATCCATATTTAAATAATTCTTGAACAAGTCTTTTAAATCAGGTATATATTCTTAATAAAAAATTAACAAATTTAATAAAATCTATGAAATCTACAAGAAATAAAATTTTAGAAAAAGAAATAGTCAAACAGCATCATGATCAGATCGTATTTGACCTGAAACGGGCGTTCCTGCAATCTATAACCCTACTATTGATAAATAAGAGCCCTAAATACAACTATGAAATAAAAGCCGATATCTTAAGACTCACAAAAGGCGGTTTTGATATTGACCGCAATAACCTTTATAAAAAATTGAGAACACTTGAAAAAGACGGTATCCTGAAAAGTCAACTAGAGCCTTCAAACAAAGGTGCATACCGTAAATACTATACCATAACACCTCAGGGGAAAATACTGATGACAAAAAGCTTGGGAACCTTATATCCCCTTCTTTCTTCATTGAGAAAAAATCTTGTAAGGGAGTAAAATGCAAAAGTTAAACTTAAGCCCTTCGTGCAATTACCAGACTCATGAATCAGACAATTTCTTAAATGATAAAGGAATAACATGAAAAAGGTTATCAGTATTATTATGTTATTGTTTTGCCTGGGGACTTCTGCAGCGATGGCGCAAAATGCAGCCCTTCAAACAGATAAGGTTATCGGCATAAAATTTCCAGCCCTTTCAGCAGAATCATTAACTGAACAAAAAGTTGTTCTTCCACAGGCGTCTGCCGGCAAAGTAACTTTGATTATGATCGCCCTTAAGCGCGATTCGATCCCGCAGCTTGATCCATGGCTGAAAGCGTACGATGAAGCGTTCGGCAGAAATAAAGACTTTGCCTTTTATAAAATCCCCATGATGAAATCTGCTTTTGCAAAACAAATCTCCTCGATGATCAATGGAAAAATGAGAAAAGATAACTCGAAAAGACTGCATGATAAGATCGTTACCTATTATGGGCCGGTCGAAGACTATATAAAGACCCTGGGGATTGATGATGAGGAGAAGGCATATGTATTTATTCTTGACAAAAATGGCCTGATACAGTGGAGAAGCAGCGGTGCTGCTGATCAAAATTTTATTAAGGATATGATCAATGCCGCTACACATCTTGGCGGTTAATAATCTGTTTTTAAAATATAATGTTAAAATTAAAACAAACTCATCCCTATGTCGGATGAGTTTGTTTATTCAAGAATAAACAAACATCATGTTTGCTTAGCAAATTATGTTATTCCCATTCAGACAAAAAGCTAAATAGCCTGACAACTAATTCCTGATTTTGCTTGACAAAACAGCCCGAGCAGTTCATATATAGTCATAGTTCAAAAGAATACATCAAAGAACCTATAATAGAAAATAATAGGGGTGTGAAAATGATTGGAATGTCAAGAAGAGCATTTAACAAGAAATCAATATTATTATCCTGTCTCGCGGCTCTGGCTCCGGCAAGCCCAGCCATAGCTATGTTTGATAAAGTGCAAAAGGACAGCTTTCTCGCAAGAAAAGACCTGTCCGATGCTCTCAGGTCGATGTATATGACCTATGATGCCACGTATCCATACGACCATAAATTCAATGAAACCCTCGTGAAAGACCAGCTAAGGAATTTACAGTTCAGCGTCGAAAAGGGCATTAATGATGAACAGATTGACCACTATATTATGACAAATAAGCCGATCCTGAAGCGGATCAAAGCACTGGTTGAAAAGGAGGGTTCGGAAAAAGCACTGATAAACCTCTTTGATGACGAACCCTGCTCATATCAGCTTTTTGAACATATTAATATAAAAGAGGGAGAGCGGTCATTCCCGTGTCCTTACAAGTCAAACCTTGAACATGGAAAAAAGTGGCTGAAAACATTTACCATTGAATGGAGTGATATTTGTAATAAGTGGTGCATACCAATTTGGAAGCGTTCTGCGGATATCATCGGCATAAAAATCGAGGTGAAAACCGGTGTGACCTGTAGCGTTCGTCTGCAAAGCCCCGAAGGAAAAGAAAAAGCATAATGGCTTAATTGCCGATCGAAAAGTATGATTCATAATATAATTAATCCAAGGAGAGCACAAAATGGATTCAAACTTAAAAAAT